>ERZ772779.37-NODE-37-length-54620-cov-14.163328_pt1 | contig 54620 bp, 45 predicted proteins | sample MGYA00511360_ERZ772779 | MGnify/ENA primary metagenome ERZ772779 (study PRJEB29015, sample SAMEA2738112) | human oral metagenome | biome: human oral; feature: human-associated habitat; material: saliva | place: China | collected 2231 ...
GAATCTCACGGCGGCGGGAACATCCATCATGCACAACAAATATCAGTATGATGCGGTGGATAATATCTTGGGAATCACCAATGCCGTAGACCCGACACGGGGCAATACTAATGGCGACAAAAAGCTTGGTGGCGCATTCAAGCACAGCTATGCTTACGACGATTTAAACCGTTTGGTATATGCCAGTGGTAAGGCCAAGCAGGCAAGTTACAGCATGCAGATGACTTTTGGGCGCATGAGCGAACCGCTTACCAAGGTGCAAAAGGTGGACTCTACAAAGACGGCGCAGTCTTACGACTTCACGTATAAGTACGAGGATAGCAATCACCCTACGGCACCTTCGCAAATAGGACATGAGCATTACACCTACGATGCCAACGGTAATCCCACGCTCGTGGAGAACGACAGCCTCAACACCGAGCGGAGAATGTATTGGGACGAGGACAATCGCCTGATGGTGCTATCGGACAATGGCAAGACGAGCCGATATACCTACAATGCCGGCGGCGAACGTATCATCAAAAGCCACGGCGATTTGGAAGGGGTATATATCAATGGTGCGCCACAGGGAATCACTTTCCACGAAACGGAAGATTACACCATTTATCCTGCTCCGATAATCACTGTGACAAAGAATCGCTTTACCAAGCATTACTTTATTGGCGATAAACGTGTAGCAAGTAAACTCGGTGTAGGCAAGTTCAGCAATGTTTATGGCATCAGCGGCAATAACGTTACGGCAGGACAGAAAGACTATGCTGCACGCATGATGCAGATAGAGAAACAGCGCGAGGAGTATTATAAGTCGCTCGGTACACCTCCGGGTGTTCCCACGATGAAGGGCGCAACGGCCGATCCCGACAACATCGGTCGCGGTTATAACGAGATTATCGGGGATTTGGGCGACCACTCCGTGCCCGAAGGTTGGGTGCAACGGCCGAAGTTCAATGAAAAGGGAGATGTTCCAGGGCCGCCCATCCAATGGCAGAAGCCCGAAGACCCAGATCATGCCCAGCCTGGCTATGGTTATGTTCCCACAGACACCACCAACATTGAGGAAATCTTCTTCTATCATAGTGACCACCTCGGCAGTACGTCTTACATCACAGATGATAAAGCCAACATCACGCAGTATGATGCTTACCTACCGTACGGCGAACTGTTAGTTGATGAGCATAATAGCAGTGAAGAACTGCCATATAAGTTCAATGGTAAACAGTTCGATGATGAGACTGGCCTGTACTATTACGGTGCAAGGTACTTGAACCCTGTTACCTGTCTGTGGTATGGGGTGGATCCGCTGGCAGAGAAGTATAAAGAAATAGGTTCTTATGTTTATTGTGCAGACAATCCAATAAATTTATTTGATCCTGATGGTCAGAAGTTTATATACAATGCTCAAGGAAAATTCTTAAGGAAAGAAGGAAAAGATAATCTTGTATATATTGAACGAGATGGTAAATTGACTCAGTTAATTGATCATGGAAATGGTATGACAGATGAACAGTTTAATATTGCTGCTCATATTGTAGATGTAGAATCGAGTGATGCCCCAAATGAAAGCTTGTGGATTGCACATGCAGCTAATAATGCAGTTGATGATAAAGATGTGAATTACGCACATGTAAGAGTAAAAGGAGGGCCTAGAGTAAAGAACCATTCTTTATATGAACAACTGAATGATCAAAATTATTCGACTACTCCTGCATCAGCAAGAGTTGCTTATGATAAAGATTATCTTACAAGTTCTACAAGAACTACTGCAAGAGCAGGTATAATAGATGCATTACAATCAGATATTGATCCAACTCATGGTGCAACGTTGTGGGACGGAACAGATTTTGCAACTAAAGGGCTTAGCCATCCAAAATTTAGACAGTATAATAAAATAACAATACCAGATAATATCAGAAAAGATTATGTTTATCGAAATGAAAGCTATTTACAGAGGATAAAATCAAAGATGCGGGTGTCACCCGTTTTTGAGAGGAATGGAATTTTTATTCATGATGGCAAAAGTACAGCAAAATTCTCTCTAATAGCGACAGGTTCATTTGGTAGAACTATATTTTGGCATAAAAAATAATTTTATATGAAAAAGTTTATTCTTATTTTATTCATTATTATTTTTTCAGCTCCTAGTATAAATGGGAAAGCTCAAAGAAAATGGCAAGGATATTTAATTCCACAAGAGTATGTTATTGTTGATAGCCTTACCTTAAATGGACAGAATACCCAAATAGCTATATTTAGCCCTTATAGTATGACAGCTGACGGTTGTGAAAAATACGTTGATAAAGGGGAAAATAGGATTCTTTTGATTAAGCGTGATTCTCACTTTTATAGATTTGATAATGTTATATCTAATGACGTTTATGGTTATATTGATGGGAACGAAAGTCTTAAAGAAAATGGGAATGGATTTGAATTGTGGTTTGAAAAAGGGCAGAGTTGTACTTTTGAGTATCACATTTATATTGGATTTTTTAATTCAAAAATTAAAATAACGCACATTACATTAATTACTTTATGTAATAATAAAAAGAAGGTAAAAAATATAAGATATAAAAACTTTTTACTTAAGAATTTTCATCGGAATTTAATCGATAAATTAAAAAATAAATATAGCATGTAATCTATTAGAAAGATATTTATCTTATGATCATATGCTATACTGGGATGAGGAGAACCGCCTGATGGTGTTGAAAGACAACAACGGCATCAACCGCTATACCTACAATGCTGCTGGTGAACGCATCATGAAGAGTTATGGTACGATGGAGGGTGTGTATATCAACGGAGCACCACAAGGCATCACGTTCCATGAGACCGACAACTTCACACTTTATCCTGCAAGTATCCTCTCTGTAAACAAGAATCGTTTTACAAAGCATTACTTCATTGGTGATAAACGAGTTGCTTCAAGAATAGGAACAGGTCTGTTCAATAATGTCTATGGGCGTAACGGCTCATATGTAACCGCTGGTCAGCAGGATTATGCAGAACGTATGAATCAGATACAGAAGCAGAAAGAGGTTTATTATAAGCAGCAGGGCATTGCCCCTGGTGTTCCTACAATGAAGGGTGCGTATGGTGACCCCGAGAATACAAAACGAGGGTATAACTCTATCATTGACACACTCGGTAACCACGATGTGCCACAGGGTTGGATTCAGACTCCGAAGCCGAATACCAACCCTGGTCCACCTGTAAGCTGGAACGACCCAACAAGCCCTGATGACCCGCAGGCTGGTTATGGTTATATTCCAAACGACACAACGAAAGAGGAAACCTTCTCCTATCACAGTGACCACCTCGGCTCAACGTCTTACATCACAGACGACAAAGCCAACATCACGCAGTATGATGCTTACTTACCATACGGTGAACTGTTAGTCGATGAGCATAGTAGTAGCGAGGACATGCCATATAAGTTCAATGGCAAGGAGATGGATGCAGAAACAGGCTTGTACTACTATGGTGCGAGATATATTGGATATGTGTATACGCTGGATAATCTGGTGAAGTTAGTGGATACTGATGGACGTATCGTAAATTATCCGAAGAATCAACGTACAAAAAGGACAAAAGTATATTATAAAAAGTTGTTGTCTCATCTCCACATGGTTCATCCACAGCTCAAGCAATTATGGCCTTTGCGACATCTAGTATTATTGTTTTAGGTGCTGATGATGCTACAGGTATTGGAACTGTGGATGATATAGCAATACCAATAGTAGGCTTAGTCGGCTTCGGAGCGTACGTCTATAATGAGTTTGTAAGTGCAGATAGCAGTTCCAAAGAGTCTATCTTCTTAGCTGCATAGCATACAAAAGGTGCTAGAAAATCAACTAGTGATAAGCACACTGCTCATCGAGCCAGATCTTCATATGGACAGAATCGAAATAGTAACCGGGGAGACAAAATAAAAAATATCGAAAGAAAGCAAATCCAAATAAACGTAAAAATGGGAAGTAATGGTTTCTTACTGCAAGAGGAGACGAAGCGAATAGATGAAAGATTGTCACTTCTTAAAGCCGAATCACAATGGGATAATCTTAAACTGTTCTTAGTAAAAATGTCAAAAAAATATTATAATGAATCATTCTTCTTAACGGAACTATCCAATGTTTGTACTAAGTTGGAACAATTGGAAGAAGCATATGAATATTCACGAAAAGCGTTTGAGTTGAATTCCGCAGACTACTTGGTTAAGTATAATTATATATTTGCATTGCTGAACTTGGATAGGCTAGATGAAGCTTTTGTCATTATTAAACAAATTAAACGTGTTAGTACAATACATATAGCCTATAGTAAATCTGGAGAAGGTTTAAAATGGGCTAAATCTATAAAGAATGACACGAAATATCTTGAAGGAGTATATTATCTAAAAAAAGGTTTATTGGCTAAAGCCCAAAAATGTTTTACTCTACATTTAAGGAATAGAAGAAGAGGAATATATAGTGATTTTACTAAAAGGCAAGTTATGAAGAAAATTAATGAGTGCCTACACCATCCAAAGCCATGGGGGTGAACCAATGCTCCAGACAACGGTCACGGATGCTCTGGGACGACATGCGGAGAGCTATACGGATGCCAAGGGACGCAATCGTGAAACGGTGCAGCATGCCCGTGGTGAGGATATCACGGTGAAGTACAACTATGACCCTGTCGGACAGGTGATGACGGTTCAGCATCCTAACGGTAGGGAGACGAAGTATGCCTATGACTTGCTTGGTCGGAAACTGATGGTGAACCATCCTGATGCTGGTGAAACGAATATGACCTATGATGCGGCAGGTAACCTCCTGACGAAACTCACGGCAGAACTTAGGAAGTCGATATCTGACAAGGGTTACATCTCTTACACCTACGACTTCGAGCGACTCCATGAGGTACTTTATCCAGAAAATCTCTTTAATCGTGTTACTTATACCTATGGTAAGGCAGGCGATAAGTATAACCGCGCTGGTCGTCTTGCCCTCGTTGAGGATGCGAGTGGCGGTGAAGCCTATTACTATGGTTGTCAGGGTGAGGTGACGAAGACCGTCCGTACGGTCATGGCGAGTGTGGCGGATATAAGGACTTATGTCTATGGTGCTACGTATGATAGCTGGAACCGTGTGCAGACGATGACTTATCCTGATGGTGAAGTGGTTACTTATCACTACAATGCTGCCGGACAGGTTGAGCGTCTTACGAGCAATAAACAGGGACGTCAGAGCGTTATTGTTGATAGGATAGGTTACGACAAGGAGGGTCATACGGTCTATACGAAACTCGGTAACGGCACGGAGACTACCTATACCTACGATAAGCAGCGTGAACGTCTGCAGGTGATGAACCTTACAGCGGACGGTCAGACTGTGATGGAAAACAGATATCGTTATGATGCTGTGGATAATATCCTCGGTATTACGAATGCTGCCAACCCAACGTCGCTGACGAAACTCAACAAGGCGAAGCTGGGAGGAAGGAGTTCGCATACGTATGAGTATGATGAGCTGAACCGCCTTATTCATGCAAACGGTAAGGCAAAGCGTGCATCGTATGATATGGTGATGTCGTTCGGACGGATGAGTGAACCGCTGACGAAGGTACAGAAGGTGGACTCAACGACAACAGCTAAGTCTTATAACTTTGCTTATAAGTATGAGAACAGCAACCACCCGACGGCTCCAACGCAGATTGGTCACGACCATTACACATACGATGCTAACGGTAATCCAACGCAGGTAACGAATGATTCTACGAACACTACTCGCAAAATGTATTGGGACGAAGACAACCGTCTGATGGCCTTAAGTGATAATGGCAAGACAAGCCGTTACACTTATAACGCTGCCGGTGAACGTATCATGAAGAGTTACGGTACGATGGAGGGTGTCTTTATCAATGGAGCATCATAGGGTATTGCCTTCTAAGAGTAACAAGAAGAGGTATGAAGGCGATTCTCGTTATAGAACAATAATAATCATTCAAGAAATGAAAAAGAAACTCATTTTTATTCAGCTCTGTATTGTATTGATTTTATTTTGTATAAATGTAAAAGGGCAGAATGCTTCTCTAAACAAAGCATTGGAAATCTCATACTATAATTTCTTAAGAACAGTACCTGACAGGTGGAAAGATAAATTTGACAGAAAAGATTTCTATCTCGTCAATAATTATAATCCATATGGTTTTAATGTTCAAAGAATAAAGGGCTGGAATAATTTACACCTTAAGAACGGTAAACTTATAATAGGAAAGAATCTTGTCGGATATCCGCTTTTACAAATGATAGGCAGGGATACACTGCTAATAAAGATAGGGCAGATTTTTTGTAGACAAGATAAAATGTGGTCTTTTACAGACGGATATACATCACTCTTTAATGTAGATAATAAAGCTTTTAAGGCAATAAAAATCTCTCAGAAAGACTTATATTACAAGCCTGAAAATGCTAAGAAGCAAGGAAAACTTATAGACTTTGACAGTATTTATGATAAGGCCGTTAATAGAGCGATTGGCTATTTGGGAAGATCGGGAGTCCCTCGGCATTTAATATATATAAATAAGGAATATTTTCCAAGTTGGTTTTTCAAAAACCAACAAGAGAATGTCATTGAAGGTTCTGAATATAAAAAATACATCAAAAAGAATTATTACATTATCGGTTGGCCTATTTTATTTATAAAAAAAAGGGAATATAATCGTCAGGTTGCATTGTTCATACAAATCTGGTATAAGAAAGAAAATTATTTCAGAAGTCCAATATACATTTGACGAAAATAAAAATAAATGGACACTTCATAATGAAAATTCCACTACTATGTCTATTAAAATGAAATTAGTTGATGAGCATAATAGCAGTGAGGACCTGCTATATAAAATCTACGGCAAGCAATACGATGAGGAGGGTGACTTGTAACTATGGTGTAAAATATATGAAACCTGCAATAAGTCTTTAGTGTGTGGTAGATTCGTTGGCTGAGTAATATGTCACAATGGCTATATCGCTCAGTCGTACAGGGAATAATGCTGGAAGTGAAATTTATCAAAAAATTACGAGATGATGAATCTAAAGAAAATATTAAAGGAAGAAGCAACTTGGTATTTCTTGGCTTTAGCAGGGCTGTTGATACTACTCTATATGGGAGCGAATGTCATTATAGATACGTATTTCTATATGATATCATTAAACATTTTGATTTTTCTATTTTCTTATATAATACTTAGGATAAAGAAAAAACTGCATTACTACTCTTATGTTGTAGGCTGTGCGTTTTTTGCAGTTTGGTTAATCTTTTATAGTATATGCGATTTGAGAAGCAGAAGTTTGAAAGGTTATCTCACCAAACAACTCCCAGTATTGTTTTATATTCCAACAGGTTCTGGAGGGAGGTGGTACAGTAGTGGGATCGAAATAGAATGTAAAGGAAGTAAGCAAAAAATCCCAACAACTCATGAATCAGATAGCCTGTATCAGATTTATGGAGACTCGGTCATCAATCATATCGTAGTACGATGCTTGATAAAGGAACCTTTTCCTGATGTATATTATGTAGATAGCGTAGGAATAACTTACAAATAAGTTAGTTCTCTCAAAACATACTAATATGACGAACTAAACCGCTTAAATTTTGCTACAGGTATAGTTAAAAATGCCTTTTACTCTAATGAGATGACTTTTGGACTGATGGATAAGCCAATTTGTTAAGGTGTAGAAGGTGGACTCAGCATCGACAGCTAAGTCGTGTGGATAAGACAATCCGTTATACTTACAATGCTACAGGTTAGCGCATCGTGATGAGTTACAGTATGATGGAGAGTGTGTATATCAATGCTATTGTTCGGTGCATTTCTCTCTGTAGGCTGACTTTAGTGCCTAATCATATCAATTTTGTAAGAACAAATATATAATGAAATAATAATTATAGTGTTATGAGTAAAGTATGTCTTTTATTACTTATTCTAAATGTCGTAGGGATGATGAGTTGTATGGAACAGCCTCCGAAGCAATCTCGAAAACAACAGGGCCATCAAGAAAGACTTGTGAAGAGGGAGATAGACTTGATAAAGAAAAATGACCACAAAATCAGAGAATATTATCGAGAGCTTGCAGAAGTAGGACTTGATGGGGTCACGGTAATGCCTATAGACAAGAAAGTGGAGTATACAGATCTTGCAGTAGAATTGAATTTCGAAATCCTTAAAAGGATGGGATTCCAGCCTGTTAGCGATGTTGTGGCACAAAAGGCTCTCAAGAAGTATTATAATATAGATATATCTGAAAGAAATAACTCTCTGTTTAAAAAAGGACTTCGCAGATATGTATTTAAAGACGGGCTACCTCAAGAGCGTTTGGAACAGCGTAGGTCTATGGACGATGGAGCTACGGAAACCCTATTTTGCTTTTGGTATCGGAATATTTTTGTTCCTAAATACAACTATATTATATTCCATCCTATAATTGAAGGTGCTATCAATCTTGAAGGCTTTGATGACGAAGATGCTGATAATAATGTAGTCAAAAAGGGTAAATTATCTTACAGGACAGATGAAGAGCTTTTCTATAAAAATCAATTTATCTTCCACGACAGTAAGGCTGCACTCACTTGGCTTATGAATAATAACAGGAACTTCCTGCGTGAGTTGTTCCAAGAATACGGTTACGACAAGTCTGATGTGATTAATAAGATGATGATAGATGAAGTGAAAGGGGAGGAAGAACTCCCTATAGGAAAAGAGTACAAGGAACTCTTTGTTTCAAAAGCTGTGGATGGAAGACTTCTCATCCATCAAGGACTACTGCAGTATATGTTGAAACATGCTGATAGGAAGAATTTGTATTACTGTATGTTGGATGAATATTTATTTTCCTTGTTGGACATGGAAAATGAACCAGAGTTCGACAACCTGACGAAGGAAGAAAGATACAAAGCCGGTGCATACATCGGGTATTATTATGGTCTGATGTATGAGAAATGTATAGGGACACCTTGTGATAATCAAGGTTTTGGATATGCCCTGTACTATCAGAAAGACTTTGTTTCATACATCAAGAAGAATAACTATTTCCAACTGAAGGACTTTGATAAGATAATACAAAGGCACTATGACCGGTATCAGGAAGGAGTTGAGATAGAAAGACATCGTATGTCTGGTGAGTAGTATAATATTATGCTATTATTTAACTTTATATGGATAGCTTATCTGTAATGTCACTTTTTATGTCTATCGGTGGATGGAAAGAAGATCTCTATAAGGCATTTTTCTCATCAATGATAGTAAAGATTGCTATATGTAAGGTAAGGATGAATTATGAATTGATATAACAACCTATAGTAGAAAATTGGATGAAAGAACGCAGATTTATAATATTTTGTTTGTTTGCATTGGTTGCTAACTTTTGTCAAGCACAGTCTTCTGGTTCCCACCATATAATGGTTGAGAATGAGTTTGTTAATACAAGATTAATGGAGCGTGAAGGCAGTATGCAATCTCTCCTATTGGAAGAGTATGCGAAATCACATGGTTATAAGACACCAGACTATGACGTGTTCAAAGAAAAGTGTCTACAGTTATTTGGAATACGACTTCATCCGTCTGCACAAGTGTACAACTTAGATATAAACAAGGATATTAAATATTCAGTCAATGAGTTCGGCAGGTTTATTTTTACAGGCAATGAAAGTCTATTTTATCAGCCAGCATTAGACCATGAGCCGACTATGAGTGAGGCTCGAAAAGTTCTTTACACGAAAGAAAATGGTATAGCGGATATGTTCCTAGCATATAATAAATTACTTTTCAATGACAATCCCTCTTCTTTGTCTTATTTCTATAAAAACAAGGACAATGCGATAGATGTTGTCTTTGACCTAAATTATGAAAAGAATGACCAGCTTATCCGTCGTGCTATAGATTACGCTTGTCAAAATGGTTATATAGCCAATGATGTCAAGAATGTTTTGTTCTATAACAATCCATCAAGAAGATACAGGAAGAAATTAATTACCATGTTTTATCAGCAAGCGGCATCAAACAAAAGTTGTATGAAGGCTTTTGAAAACCTTGTTTATGCCTACTACAAGCATTATAAGCAAATCAACGTGGAGCAGAAAGTGAAAGATGAATGTTTGGTATGTTTGTTGGACTGTTTGAATAAATATGACGAGGCGCATCAAAGTAGTATTCTCAAGTTAATGGATAAAAAAGCATACCAACATCTTTATAACTTTATGTTGGTTGATAAGGGACTTGCACAGAGGATGAAAAGAAATAATTATTATGGAAAAACAGCTTTGCGAGATATTTTTGAAGCAACTATTCTGTTAAACTCTACGACAGATGATCGAACTGATTATTATATCGAAGATTCGGATGGTTATACTAATGTACGTGAGTCTGGAAGCCCTAAAGCTAAGATAATAACTCGAATTAAATCGGGTAGTTTTGTTGATGTTATAAAGAAGAATGGGGAATGGTGGCAAGTAAAGACTGATAACGGTAAGGTTGGATATATCCACAAGAGTAGAATTAGATGTAATTAGTTTCTTCCTACGTATCGGTTGAGATAGCCAATATCCTTTTATATTGTCTCTTATCATGCTTTTGTGTGTCATAAGATCTTTCTTACTAAAAATTAACTCACTACACTTAGCGGGCTATGCAAGTCGTTAAATGCCTCATTCCCTCATAGATTAGATTCTTGAAAAGATACAATTCGCAAAAATAGTAGATGTACATATTGAGTTAGTCGTCCTCTATATTAGACAATCTAAAGGGCTCTTTACGGAGTGTACATGACGTCTGGACGAAATGTACGAGGTGCTCGGAAAGTTTGTCCAAAGCCTCCGGACACATTGTCCGGGGCGTCCGGACAAATCTCTATTGGGCTAAATACTAACTTGAAAGGAAACAAAGATGATACTTACTTCGTATTTTTAGCTTTCCCCAAAATGTAGAGTGATGAAGTTTATAAAACAACAGGAGAACTTATGTAAGTACTTGGAGGATTTTACATCTGCGAAACTTAGTACAACATCTCTTTGATTGTTCTGTATTTTTAGTAGACTACATGCTTTTTGTTGACTCTTCGTGTGTGTAAATAACTCCCTTCTCTTTTGTTATCAGAATGTGAAAGGTTACGTACGATATTGCGGTACACAAAGTCGCTGTTCGCTATTTTGGTTTTTCATTCAAGGCCAGTAACAAGATAAGGTGCACTTGCAGATAATGGATAGCCACATAATAGGACACCATTTATTCAATAAACAGTAAAGGGCAACATTCTTTTTGTTGCTTCTGTGAAAATTTTAGTTTTGGAAAATTGCTTCTAATTTTGCCGTCATATCTGTCATTATTATCATTGGTGTAACAATTTAATAATAAGTGATTTACGCTAAATGTTAAAACTGACAGCAAATGAAAATAAAAATAAGTTAGGGTGTAAATGATGTAATCGAACTATTATAAGTAATCAAACACATGTTAAACTACAATTGATGATTTGTTCGAATAATAAGATTAGATACATAATCCTAATAAAGAAAAATAGGGCTGTTTATAGGATTTATAACATTTTGTAATCATCATATTCTCATATAGTTATAAAGTATTTATACTATAACAGCATAGGATTTATAAGAACTTTATAGCTAAAAAAGATAGAAAAAGTTTGGTTAGTTCATAAAAAAGTAATACCTTTGCACTCGCAAAAACGAAATGAGCACCCTTAGCTCAGTTGGTAGAGCAACTGACTCTTAATCAGTGGGTCTAGGGTTCGAATCCCTAAGGGTGTACAAGAAGGATTTCCTCATATGAGGAAGTCCTTTTTCTTTTGTTATTTTCTTATCTTTTCTACCGTATAATTCGATTATTTTGTGTAAGTTTGCACATTATGAAACGAACTCATTACAAATTATACATAATTGTTGCCCTTCTTTTGATAAGTACCACAATGTTGGCTTATAGTAGTGGGGTAGGGCTGATAAGTTATTCTGGAGGTAAGTGTTATATGTTTCGTGTAACATTAAAGGACAAGAATGGAACACCTTTTTCATTGGATAAACCTGATAGGTTCCTTTCAAAAGCTTCTATCCTTAGACGTGAACGTCAGGGATTGAAACTTGATTCAACGGATTTACCTGTATCTCCTGTCTATCTCCAGCAGATAAAGAAAAGAGGATGTAAAGTTGTTGCTATAAGCAAATGGAACAATTCTGTGCTTGTTCGTGGTGACAATCGACAGACGTTAGAAGACTTAAAGGTTTTATCCTTTGTCAAAGATAGCAAGTTAGTGTTTACATCTCCAGATTCGATTCGTCCTTTTTCTCAGCGTGTACACTATAATTCAGAGCTTCAATCCCTTGATTCTTCCGTCCACGATTATTATGGTATGGGGAAAGAACAGATAGAGAACTTGAATGGAAGAAAATTACATAATCTTGGTTTCATGGGGCAAGGTATAACGATAGCAGTGCTCGATGCAGGGTTTATGAATGTTGATAAGATGCCTGCCTTTAAGAATTTAAGTCTTAAAGGAACGCGTAATTTTGTTGCAGGGTCTAAAGATGATGTTTTTAAGGAAATGGATCATGGGACAAAGACATTGTCTACTATCGCTATGAATCAACCCACTTTATTTGTTGGCACAGCTCCCAAGGCTGATTTTTGGCTGCTTCGCACGGAGGACTATCTAACGGAAAGTCCTGCAGAGGAAGATTATTGGATTGCTGCTGTTGAGTTTTCAGATTCTGTGGGGGTGGATATTATTAGTTCATCTCTGGGATATCATGGGTTTGATGATAAGACGCTGAACTATTGTTATTCTGATTTAAATGGAAAAACTGCGGCTATATCACAAGTTGCATCACGTTTAGCAGACAAGGGCATGATTCTTGTTAATAGTGCAGGAAACGATGGGATGGGAACATGGAAGAAAGTTAATGTTCCTGCCGATGCTTATAATATTCTCACGGTAGGTGCGGTTTCACCGGATAAGATAAATGCTCCTTTTTCTTCAATAGGTCCTACAGCTGATGGACGAATAAAGCCAGACGTGATGGCTTATGGTTGTCCGACAAATGTTGTATCGGGTAGGGGATATATTATTCCAGATAATGGTACATCTTTCGCTTGTCCACTCATTGCCGGAATGGTAGCCTGTCTGTGGCAGGCTGCGCCTAACAAATCAGCCTCAGAGATAATAAGTATAGTACGTCAAGCAGGAAGTAATTGTCAATCTCCAGATAATATTATGGGATATGGAATTCCTGACTTTTGGTTAGCATACCAGGCTGCTACTCGTTATAGTGAGAAGTAAAATAGTAGAAAAGAATCACAGAAAATGACTAAGACACTCTCACTTTCCGAATTGAACAGTCTTGTGGCAGATGTTATTAACACTACGATGTCACGTTCTTATTGGGTAGAAGCAGAACTATCTGAAGTCCGTGAGAATCGTGGCCATTGTTATATGGAGTTGATTGAAAAGAATGAGAATAGTAATGTTCCTATTGCACGGGCCTCTGCTAAATGCTGGAGTAATATCTGGTCTGCTATTAAACCTTATTTCATTCGTATCACAGGACAACAGATAAGAGCCGGGATGAAAGTAATGTTACAAGTCCATGCTCAATTCCACCCTCAGTATGGTTTCTCCTGGATTGTAGATGATATTAACCCTGAATATACAATGGGCGATATGATGCGTAAGCGTCAAGAGATAATTCGTCAGTTGAAGGAAGAAGGAGTATATGATTTGCAGAAGGAACTTAGTCTTCCATTGTTTGCGCAACGAATAGCTGTTATCTCTTCAGCAACAGCTGCTGGATATGGGGATTTTTGTAATCAGTTAGAGAATAATGAGTTGGGACTATATTTCCATGTAGAATTGTTCCCAACAATCATGCAAGGTGATAATGTTGAAAGTAGTATTATTGCATCCTTGAATCAGATAAATAATCGTGAAGAAGAATTTGATTGTGTTGTCATTATTCGAGGTGGTGGAGCAACTGCTGATCTTAGTGGTTTTGATACGTTAGGTCTTGCCGAAAATGTAGCTAATTTTCCATTACCCATCATTACAGGGATTGGGCATGAGCGTGATGAAAGCATCTTGGACATGGTTTCATATCAGCGTGTAAAGACACCAACAGCAGCTGCGGCTTATCTTATCAATCATCTTACTTCAACACTTATACGAGTTGAGAATGCTCAATCAACAATCATAGATTATGTAAAAAAAGCATTAGAAATAGAGAATATGCGTATTAAGCATATTGGAGCACAGATTCCTGTGTTATTCTCTATCGTCCGAACAAAGCAAGAAGCACGACTTGAAAGTTTGTTTCAGCGTTTATTTACAGCGTCCAAAGAGCTTATGAAACAATCTGACTTTCTACTGCTCTCTTTACAACAACGGGTACAACCTGCAGTAAGAGGTCGGTTGTCTTCTGAGCATCATCGACTTGATATACTTGAACATCGTGCTCGGTTGCTTGACCCTACTTTACTTTTAAAACGTGGGTATAGTATAACGTTACATAACGGTAAAGCTATTCATAATGCTAACGATTTAAAGATTGGTGATACGATAACTACTCTACTTGAAATAGGGCAGATAGAAAGTAAAGTTGAGAAACTATCTTAAAAGTTTATAAGCAAATAGATATAATTTATAAATAAGGAATAATGAAAGATATTAAATACGAAGAAGCTGTTCGACAGTTAGAAAAGATTGTTGATAAGATGGAGAGTGGTGAACTTGATATTGATTCAATGGCTGCACAATTAAAAAAGGCACAAGAATTGGTAAAACTTTGTAAGGACAAACTAAAGCGCACAGATGCGGATATACAAAAGCTCTTGGAAAAGGAATAGGGTTGAGTTATTAATTATAAATTGAGATATAAGTATAATTAACTTGTGAATTGGTTGTATGATAAAATAATTTTGTTTACTTTTGTATTTAATAATCATGAATAATAACTTAACACACAAGAATATGAAAAATATCGAATGGTCAAGTTTAACTTTTGGCTACATGGCAACAGATTATAATGTACGCTGTTACTATCGTAATGGTAAGTGGGGTGAAATTGAAGTCTCTTCAGATGAGTATCTAAAACTTCACATGGCTGCAACCTGTCTTCACTATGGCCAAGAGGCATTCGAGGGGTTAAAGGCTTATCGTTGTCCAGATGGTAAGGTACGTGTTTTTCGTGTAGAGGAGAATGCAGCACGTTTGCAGAATACAAGCCGTGGTATTGTAATGCCAGAAGCCCCAACAGACTTATTTGTTGAGATGGTAAAGAAAGTAGTCCGTCTCAACCAAGAATTTATCCCTCCTTACGAAAGTGGTGCCTCTCTTTATATTCGACCTCTTTTAATAGGAACTTCTGCTCAAGTAGGTGTACGTCCTGCCGAAGAATATTGTTTCTTAATCTTTGTTACTCCAGTTGGTCCATATTTTAAAGGTGGATTCTGTGCTAATCCTTACGTTATTGTTCGTGATGTGGACCGTGCAGCTCCGTTAGGAACAGGAATGTATAAAGTCGGTGGTAACTATGCTGCGTCATTGAGAGCCAACCGTCGTGCACATGAGCAAGGTTATGCGTCAGAGTTCTATCTTGATGCTAAGGAAAAGAAATATGTGGATGAATGTGGCGCAGCAAACTTCTTTGGTATAAAAAACAATACGTATATTACACCCAAATCATCCTCAATCTTACCTTCGATTACAAATAAAAGTTTGATGACGATTGCAGAAGATCTTGGTATGAAGGTAGAACGTCGCCCTATCTCTGAAGATGAGTTAGAAAGCTTTGAAGAGGCTGGTGCTTGTGGTACGGCTGCTGTTATATCTCCGATTTCTCATCTAGATGACATGACAACTGGTAAGGTTTATAATTTTGGAGACAAGCCAGGACCATGGTCAACAAAGCTCTACGAAACACTTCGTGGTATTCAATATGGTACGATTGAAGATAAGCATGGTTGGACTATGGTCGTCATTGAGTAAGTTTACTTTAATACGAAAAGAAATCTTGTCAAGTTAAGAGATATAATTATCAAAAATTACATCAAAGTATCGATAAGCTTATTGCTTAGTGCTTTGATGTATATTTTTATGCAGGTAAAACACGTTATAAAGTCTTTGGGTAAAAGGAATTGATACTGTAGATAAATATTTATAAGTGAATTATTTGGAAAAATAACAATAAAGTAGTAATTTTGCAGTCGGAATTATGCTTAATGACTTTTTTATTAAGAGTTAAGTTACATTTTAAATAATAATTGAAATGAATATATCAAAGAAAATGCAGGATGCGTTTAACGCACAGATTGCAGCAGAAATGTGGTCATCAAATCTTTATCTTCAAATGTCATGCTGGTTCCGTAAGGAAGGCTGGAAGGGTTTCTCAAGCTGGATGTATAAGCAGGCGGAAGAAGAAAGACAGCACGCAATGGATATGGCTCAGTTCGTTCTCCATCGTGGTGGTGAGGTACTCCTTACCAGTATAGATGCTGTTAAGACCAGTTGGACTGATGCTAAAGAGGTATTTATCGAGACATTAGCTCATGAGCGCAAAGTTACTGATCTTATCAATAAATTGGCTGACGTAGCTGATGAGGAGAAAGATCGTGCTTCACAGAATTTCATTGCGAAGTATATCGACGAGCAGGTTGAGGAAGAGAAGAATGTTCAAGATATCTTGGATTCTTTCTCTCACTTGGAAAGTCACGCTATTGCACATATCGATAGCAAACTTGAGCAAGCTCGATAAGAATGGAGAAAATAAAAATGTCAGGGCATTTAGCTCTGACATTTTTGTTTGTTTGTATTAGTTTAAAACTTACGGATAAGTTTATTCTTATCATATAGATTATTTATTTCCAACTATTTCTGATGTTGTTGGATACTCTTTGGAATGAACTTTACCATATCTTTATTCAAATGAGTGACACTGATTTGCTGTCCATCCTTACTAAAAACAATTTTATAGAAACCTCCCGTTTTATCTTTCCGTTCGTAGGTGTAGGCAAATTTATTAATATCCCAACAAGTATCATGCTGTGCTGCAAGCTCTACTCTTTGGTAAAACGTCTTGTTAGGAATGGTGTCAAGTAGTAGAGTTGCAGTATAGTTACCACTTGCAACAGTCTCCTCATCAGCTGCTAAACTGACAGAGTCAGGTATGAAAGGAGTAGTCTTAGCCACTTTGTATTTAGGGAAATGAATAGAAGTGATGTTGAATAAGTCTATATTCAGTTTCCCATTCTCAACTTGTGGAGTGAACTCCTTTGCGGCGACAGTATCCCCATCATTACTACCTTCAATTGCCTTACTCTTATGACAAGATGCAATGACAATAATAATAAGTACTATTACAAGCAATATTTTAGCTATATGTTTTGAAATACTATTCTTTTTTTCCATGTTTGTTATATTTTTTTGCAGAGAGGTTTTAATTTTTCTAATCTCTTTCTTGCAGTAGGATTGTTAGGACAGAGTCTAAGCGCCTTTTCATAGTTTGCTATGGCTGCATCCGTCATAGCTTCCTGTTCACATTCTTTTCCCATCATAACATATTCCACCGATAATTCTTTTAGGTATTTATCCTTTTCTGCCTGTTCTTTTTTCAGCGTCTCAATTTCATCTCGTAGCTGATTAATGATATTCAGTTTTCGTCTGATGAATCGCTTTGCTGCTGGACGTTCAATATCATATCGGCTATGAATAGCAAGGAAGAAGTTACGGAGGAAAGAATCAAAGTCGCCTTCGTTGAAAGCAGATATAGCGTCGTAGTACTCTTTATCTGCCTTACTCTGTTTAAGTGCTGTAGAGATAATATTATTATCATTATAGTGTTTGGCAAACTGTGTTACCTCACTTCTTACAAATACCTCATTCCTTCGAAGTGGTTCTTTTAATGTAATGCCCTCCAAACTTGTACACCGTGAAAGTGCAACGTATGCTTGTCCACCAGCAAAGACACCACTTGTGAAATCAATATTAACGTTCTTGAATGTAAGTCCTTGACTTTTGTGTACTGTAATAGCCCAAGCCAACTTAATAGGAAACTGTATATAAGTCCCAATCTGCTCTTCCTCAATTCGCTGTTCATCTTCATTAAATCGATATCTTATATTCTCCCACATCTCTCGTTGTACCTGTAGGTCGTTGCCTTCTTCGGTATGTATATATAGCATACCAGCTTCTTCGTCAATACCGATGATGATGCCTAAGGTCCCGTTTACCCATTGCTTTTCTACGTCGTTCTTAATGAACATAATATGAGCACCGACTTTAAGATTTAGCTCTATAGGAGTAGGTAGACTACTTTCAGGGAACTCTCCTTTAATTTCTCCCAAGAACATTACAGCGTCCCCATCAAGGTTTTCAAGTCCTTCGTTGTTAATCCAGTCTACTGTATCTCGCTTGGTGGATAGTGTAATCATAAAATCCTCTTCAGTTTGTCCAGTATGTTTTAATTCTGCATCAACACGTTCATTAATCAGCTTAAAATCTATGTCAGTCGCTTGATTGGTACGTATATGGTCAAGAATAGATATAAATAGAGGATCATTCTGACGATAGACCTTATTAAGTTCGATGCTTACAAGAGGATAATTCTGAAATACCTTAGCATCAAAGAAATAAGAACTTGGATAAAAAGGTTGTAAAAGTTTACGATCTTCCTCCTTTAGTACAGGCTCTAATTGATAGATATCTCCTACTAAGAGAAGTTGTTTTCCCCCAAAAGGTTCACGCATATTACGATTATATAGACGGAGAACCTTATCTATAAAGTCGATGATATCAGCTCTAACCATACTGATTTCATCAATAATAATCAATTCTACTTCTCGTAATAGTTTGCATTTGTCACTATTGTACTTCATCGTACTACGTAAGTTACGAGCGGAGTAACGTTTATCATTAGGAACAAGTGGATAGAAAGGAAGTTTGAAGAAGCTGTGCAACGTACTTCCTCCTGCATTGATTGCAGCTATGCCCGTTGGGGCCAGAATAATATGTTTCTTCTTTGTTGTAGCAGCAATATAACGAAGAAACGTAGATTTTCCCGTTCCTGCTTTCCCCGTTAGAAATAAGCTATTATTGGTAAATTGAATAATCTGAAATGCTTTCTGAAGTTCAGTATTATTCAAATCAATTGCATGTATATCGGTAATTGCTTTCTCCTTTGACATTGCTATCGATGTCTAATCAATCATATATATCCACAGAAAAGAAATTCTCTGTGGATATATAAAAGCTAATTCCATCAGTTAGTATATAACTTTTAGACAATCAGAAACATTTTAATAGGATACACTGTTCCTGTTTCTCTATATTTCCATATCCTCACTGCGTGGCTTCTTCGCTTTCTTGATTATTTGTTGTGACTCATTATTATTGTTATTACCTTGTCGTTCAGGTGCCGGCTGAGGTACAGGCTCTAATATAAAGCCACCTTCATCGCTATTCTCATTTTCGTTGCTCGGCTCTTCTTCCTGATCTCTGTGACGTCTATGACCAGAAGATATATCTCGTAATGAGTCTGGTGCTGCACGACGAATGACTGAAGGCTGGCAATTATACATAGTAGGGTCTATATCTTCATCTGGGTCTAACTGCCATTTAGCATGATATTTTTGGAAAGTCTTATCCCGCATCAAACTATAGATAAATTCACCACAGATTGGTAGTGCCGTCTTAGACCCTTGTCCCAAGGCTCCAGTTCGGAAATGGATAGAACGATATTCACCTCCTACCCATGCACCAATAACAAGTTTTGGACTAACAGCTATAAACCATGCGTCAGAATGGTTATTACTTGTTCCTGTCTTGCCCCCCCAATCGGTATCACCAAAGATATAATGACGCAAAGCCAGACTTGTACCGCCACCTTCGTTCACACCAGCTTTCAACATCTCCTGCATGAGGAATGCTGTCTTATAAGGTAACGCTTTCTCATGATCTTTGGGAGCAACATATACCTCATTCCCATCCTTGTCTAAGATACGTGTTACAACTACTGGAACATGATGTTCACCATCATTAGCAACAGTGCTATAGGCATTTACTAACTCTAATAGATTAACGTCGCTGGATCCAAGTGCCAAAGAAGGTTCGTCATCTAACGGACTCTTTATACCCATCTCTTGTGCTGTTCGTATCACATTCTTAATACCCATCTCTTGGCCTACTCGTACAGCGATAGAGTTGATACTACGAGCAAAAGCACTCTTCAATGTGATTGAGTCGTTAGAGAATCTACCATTTGCATTGTGTGGTGTCCATGTCTTCATCTGGCCCGTCTTCTTATCGAGAACCTGCATACTGATATACTCGTCACGACGTTTGTCACAAGGTGTTAATCCTTGGTTAAATGCTTCTGAATAGACAAAGAGTTTGAAAGTAGAACCAGGTTGACGTTGTGCAACCACCTTATCATATTTCCAAGTCTTGAAGTCGATGTCACCCACCCAAGCTCTTACTGCGCCTGTCTCAGGTTCCATTGCAACCATAGCACAGTGCATAAACTTAACCATGTAACGGATAGAGTCCATTGAAGACATTTCTTTCTCTATCTGACCTTTCTCATAGTCGAAAAGTTTTACCTTGTGTGGTTTGTTCAGATAATAGAGAACGCTATCAGGCTGATTAGGATACTTCTGTAATAGTTTCTTATAGAAAGGTTGACGTTCTGCAATCCCTTCAATGAAGCCCGGAATCTCATTTCCTTGTGCATCGCGCCAAGGTTGCATACCTCGCCAATGGTTATTGAAATTCTGCTGTACCTTCTCCATTTGCTTTGTTGCAGCCTGTTCTGCATACTTTTGCATACGAGTGTCGATAGTAGTATATATTCTTAAGCCACTACTATAGAGGTCATAACCATTATCCTTCATCCAATCTTTGAAATACTCAGATATATATTCACGGAAGTATTGTGCTTGTCCGTCATAATTCTCTTCGACGTGTATATCTAATTTCATTGGTAGCTTAGAGTATGAGGCATACTCATTACGCGGCAACACATTATGCGTAACCATATTATATAACACTGTATTACGACGTCGTATAGAATTCTTTGGATGTAATATAGGACTATAGTAAGTTGTAGCTTTCAACATACCTACTAAGGTTGCAGCTTGATCAATAGACAATTTAGAAGGGCTTGTATTAAAATAAGTCTTTGCTGCTGTCTTAACACCGAATGAGTTGTTACCAAAGTCAACAGTATTAGCATACATTGTAAGAATCTCTTTCTTAGAATATATAAGCTCTAATTTAACTGCAATGATCCATTCCTTACTCTTCATGATGAGCATACGAAGACCAGGAACGTGCCCCAACAAGCCAGAAGAATATTGCGTGCGGACACGAAACATATTCTTAGCTAACTGCTGTGTTATCGTTGAAGCACCTCGACCACCACCACGTGTTAAAGCGTCTTTGATGGCACCTCCGATACCCATAAAGTCAATTCCATGATGGCTATAGAAGCGTTCATCCTCTGTACTAATGAGTGCATTCCAAAAAGCTGGATTAACTTCTTCATATTTCACAGGGGTTCTATTCTCCTTATAGAACCGACCTATTAAAACAGAATCAGCACTATAAATTTCAGATGCAGCGTATGTAGGTGGAGTCTTGATATCAATAAACCCTGGTGATTTACCAAACAACCACAGGAAATTAATGTCTACCATTCCCAAATAGAGGAAGATAGCGACAATAAACGATACTACTCCTACCGCTGTCTTGGTATACCAAGCACGCCCTTTATAAAGTTTAGCATACCAAGGAAAGAAATTTATAATCCCTCGGATGATACTTTTAATAAATTTGAAAATCTTCTTTACCATTTATTGTTATTCTTCATCATGAAAAGGCCTACCCATTGATATCGTTCGAAAACGAGTTTCTTAGGGAGCCATGCTACCTCATACAAAGATAGCTATTTACTTGTATATGAAACTATTGTGCTGATATATTTTAAGATTTCTTCAACGTTATCTGGGTTGAACCATTGAAGATCATCATCTTTCTTATACCATGTAAGTTGTTTCCGAGCATATTTACGTGTATTACTTTGAATCTTAAATATGGCTTCATCAAGTGTTGTTAATCCATCAAGATATTCAAACATCTCCTTATATCCGACCGTATTAAGTGAGTTAAGCGTCCTTTTAGGATAGACACTTAATGCTTCTTTTATCATCCCCTCGTCAATCATGTTTAGAACTCGTTGATTGATTCTGTCGTAGAGCTCATTCCTATCCCGGTTTAGTCCAATCTTAATAATATTAAATGGACGTTCCTTTGTAGTGTTTGACCGAAAGGAAGTGTATGTCTTCCCTGTTTGGATACATATCTCAAGTGCATGGAGGACACGTCGTGGATTTTTCCTATCTACAATTTCCCAATGCTCTGGATCAAGTTTCCTCAATAAGTTACACATCTCTTCCAACCCTTCAAGCTCTAAGCGTCGCATCATCTCTTCACGTATCTCGGGTCGGATTGTTGGTATATCATCAATCCCTTTACATACAGCATCAATATACATCATCGATCCACCTGATAGTAGAGAGATAGAGGTGTCTTGGCTATTAATGAGATTTAATACATCTTGCTCGTATAAACTTGCTGAATAATAATCTTCTAAGTGATAATTACCAACAAAATAGTGCGGTACACGTCGTTGTTGTTGAGCTGTTGGTGCAGCTGTCCCTATAGGTATTTCTGAAAATATCTGTCGAGAATCAGCATTGATAACAGGCACATTAAAATGTTCTGCGATACGCAGTGTAGCTTCTGTTTTACCAACTCCTGTCGGTCCAGTAATTATTATTAATGTCTTATTTTTCAAGCTGATAAATAATTATAACAGACTTCCACTACACTTTTACATCGTATGGATATGTTTTATACACTTGTTACCAAACGACATATCCTCTCTCTTAAAAGAGAAAGGGGGAGAACTATTATCTTATAATTCCACGTTCTGATGCTTCAACAAAGTCGATGATATATTGTATCTCTGGAGTGAGTTGTAATTCGCTTTTAATTCTCTGAATGTTCTCAGCACGCGTGCCCGTACCATAAAGGATACGATAAGCATTGTGGATAAGTTCGATGAGTTCATTTGAGAAACCACGGCGACGAAGTCCTATAAGATTGATACCCATATAGCGTGCAGGCTCTTTACCTACAATAATATATGGTGGTATATCCATAGAGAAACGACTTCCACCCTGTACCATAACGTATCCACCGATATGGCAGAACTGATGACAGAGAATATTTGCAGAGATGATTGCATTATCATCAACAGTTACCTCACCTGCAAATTTCGTCGCATTACCAATAATATCACCAGAGCCAATGACGCAATCATGAGCAACATGTACACATTCCATCAATAGGTTGTTGTTACCAACTTTAGTGACACCCTTTGAAGCTGTACCACGTGAGATAGTAACATTCTCACGGATAGAGTTATTATCACCAATCTCACAAATTGACTCCTCGTTCTTAAACTTTAAGTCCTGTGGCTTAGTAGATATACTGGCACCAGGGAAAATCTCGTTGTTATTGCCTAAGCGTGCACCTATATGGATGGTTACGCTATTTTGGAATACGTTATTATCGCCGATAACCGTATTCTTATCGATATAACAGAACGGTCCAATTATATTGTTATCACCAAGTTTCGCCTCTGGATGAACAAAGGCTAATGGGCTTATCTGATTCATGATAATATAATCTTATAATTACTTGTTTTTAACAATCTGTGCTGTGAAGGTGGCTTCTGCTACTACACGTTCACCAACAAACATATAACCCTTCATTGAACTAATCCCATGACGTACAGGACCGAGCAGCTCAACACGGAACATGAGGGTATCACCTGGAACGACTTTCTGGCGGAACTTAACGTCATCAATCTTCAGAAAATAGGTTGACCAACGCTCAGGCTCTTCTACTTGAGAGAGTACTAAGAGACCACCACACTGAGCCATCGCTTCTACCTGTAGCACACCTGGCATCACAGGTTCCTGTGGGAAATGTCCTTGGAAGAATGGTTCGTTGCTGGTTACATTCTTTATACCAATAATACTTGTTGAGCCCATTGCAATGACCTTATCAACCAACTGCATTGGATAGCGGTGTGGTAAGAGTTCTCGGATACGGATATTATCCATTAACGGCTCTTCGTTTGGGTCATAGATAGGAGCCTGCACCTCATGCTTGCGTATTTCTTTACGCATTAAGCGAGCAAACTTATTGTTCACAGTATGACCTGGGCGAGTAGCGATGATACGACCTTTAATAGGCTTACCAATCAAAGCCATGTCACCAATGATATCCAAAAGCTTATGACGTGTACACTCATTATCCCACTGTAATGGCTTATGCTGAATATAACCAATGTTATTCGCATCCATACGTGGAACCTTTAAGAGGTCGGCCAACTGGTCAAGTTTCTCTTGTGAAACCTGCTGCTCATAGATAACAATGGCATTATCCAAGTCACCACCTTTAATAAGGTTAGCCTGCAAGAGCGGCATAATGTCACGTACAAAAACGAAGGTACGTGCTGGTGCAATCTCGTTTGCGTAGGTGTTAATATCATCCAGCGTAGCAAACTGACTACTAATAAACTTAGAGTCAAAGTTACACATAGCAGTGATAGAGAATTGTTCGTCAGGGAGAATGGTAATGACAGAACCATTCTTGTCCTTAATCTCTATCTTCTTACGAATGATGTAGTAATCCTTTGGAGCATTCTGGTCAACGATACCTACCTCGTTGATTTTATCAACATACATCGTCGCAGAACCATCAAGGATAGGAAATTCAGGACCATTAATTTGTATCAGACAGTTATCAATACCCATTGCATAAAGGGCAGACATTCCATGTTCTATGGTACTAACACGTGCCTCACCCTTGGCCAATACAGTACCACGTTGAGTGTCGACAACATTCTCTGCAACAGCGTCGATGACAGGCTGTCCTTCAAGGTCAATTCTTTGTATCTTGTAGCCTGTATTTTCTGGGGCAGGGTTGAATGTTACAGTAAGACTCAATCCTGTATGAAGTCCCTTTCCGAAGAGGGAGAAACTTCCCTTTAATGTTTTCTGCTTAACTGTTTCCATGTATGTTATTTATTCTTTTTCAGTTCTTCTATTTCTTTTTGTAGCGCATTCAGCTGCTTGTACATCTCTGGTAAACGTTGGAAGATTGCTTGTGACTTAAAGTAAGCACGCTGTTCCATTGGAAGGGTTCCAATGAGTTGTTGATTACTCTTTAAACTACCAGGAACTCCTGACTGTGCACCGAGAAACACCTTGTCACCAATAGTGATATGACCAGCAATACCCACTTGCCCGCCAAACATACACCATTGTCCAACCTTGGTAGACCCAGCAATACCCACTTGCGCAGACATAACAGTATTTTCTCCAATATCGTTGTTGTGTGCTATTTGAACGAGATTATCGAGTTTAACACCCTTACGTACGTATGTGCTACCCATAGTTGAGCGGTCAATACAGGTGTTGGCACCAATCTCTACATTATCTTCTATTGTGACAATACCAATTTGTGGAATCTTGTCATAACTGTTGGTCTCTGGATTAGGAGCAAAGCCGAAACCGTCAGCACCAATCACACAGCCAGAGTGGAGGATGACATTGTTGCCTATCTTACAATCATGATAGATGCTTGCATTTGGATAAACAATACAATTGTTACCTAACTGCACACCATCCATTATCGTTGCATGAGGATAAATCTGGCAGCCATCACCCAAAGTAACACCGTCACCGATATAAGCGAAGGCGCCAATATACACATCCTTACCAACGGTTGCCTTAGATGAGACAAAAGCAAGAGAGTCAATACCCTGCTTCTTAGGTTTCATTCCCTCGTATAATTGCAGTAACTTTGCAACACAGTCGCGTGCGTTCTTCACACGGATAAGCGTAGGCTTAACGGGTTTATCTACTTGAATGTCTTCATCTACGAGGACAATGCTGGACTCTGTTTCGTAAAGATATTGTATATATTTAGGGTTTGCAAGAAAGGAGATAGCCCCTTTCTTACCTTCTTCAATCTTGGCGAAAGTATTAATGGTAACGTTTTCATCACCTTCAATACAACCTTGTATGAATTGCGATATTTGTTTCGCAGAGAATTCCATTTATATTGCCGTTTATTGATTATTATTTGTGCAAAGATAGGGATTTTTATTTAGAAACGTTGATAAGAGAGGTAATATTTGCATATTTTTTTTGAGAGTAATTCTATGTTCAAAATCTCTGACGCCTCGGTTATATCCTTCATCGTACCATCTTTATAGAGAATACTGATGTGGTCGTCGAAAGGATTGTACATATCTTTCTGTACTCGATTTACTCCTACAAGGTAATCACAGTCAGTGATACTTACTCCATATCGTTCTGAAATCTGTTGTTTAAGCTGTTTAAGTTCTTCTTCTGTAGGTTCCTTTTCTCTCACTTCCACCTTAAATATTTTCCGATTTATCAGATTTGATGACAAGAGTGAAAGTATCTTGTCATCATGTTGTTGCCATACTTTAATGGCACTCCATATATCGTTGTCATCCAATGCTATATAGTTGTCCAATGCTTTACCATCTTTATGGAAAGCATCGGCAGTTATATCATTGTAAAGGAAGTAGCGAAGGGCAGGTGAAGCAAATAGTTCAACCCCCTTCTTTGCTAAGTGTTTGGCTCTGTGCAAAGCATTTATAAGAACATTCTCACATCCGACTGTTGTTTTATGCAGATATACCTGCCAATACATAAGCCGTCGGGAAGTAAGATAATTCTCAATAGAATAGATTCCATTTGACTCAACCACCAACGCATCGTCAACCACGTTTAGCATCTTGATGATACGTGCTGAACCAATATTACCCTCTGTTACTCCTGTAAAAAAGCTATCTCTACGAAGGTAATCAAGCCTATCCATGTCAAGTTGACTGGAGATAAGCTGATGGAGATAGGACTTTGGGTATTCGTTTTTGAAGATACTAATAGCAAGATTTAGTGCTCCATGCATGTCTTGATTGATTCGGTCCATCATCATCAATGATATTTCTTCATGCGTTATACCGCTGATGAGTGTGTTCTCCAAGACATGAGAGAAGGGAGCATGACCAATGTCGTGCATGAGAATAGCTGCTTGTACAGCCTCAGCCTCACTATCAAAGACAAAGACTCCTTTCTGTTGTAGTGACACAAGAGCCTCACTCATAAGATAAAAAGCACCTAAAGAATGTTGGAAACGTGTATGCTGTGCACCTGGATACACCTCTTGTGTCAGACCCAATTGTTTTATGCGTGTAAGTCGTTGCATAAGTGGATGACGAACGATGTCAAGTAACAATCCACGTGGCACTTTTATAAATCCAAAAACAGGGTCGTTTATTATCTTTGCATCTGTCATCTTTTCTATGTTATCTTGCTCTTTTATCATTAGATTACAAAGGTAATATATTTCCTTTAGACAACAGCCTGTCCTATTAATAATTTACTGGTATCATGTAGAAAAGACCATTCTGCTTCCTTTCAAAGCCATATTTGTTGTATTATATTCCAATTCCAATGTCAAATTTATCAGTTTCTACTAAATTTTTAAGGGATTATCCTGCTTATTACTTCTTATTCTCAATCTGTGTACAAGGGCTTATTAATAATATCACGAAGACTTAGTGCTGATTTTTTGAAAGCTTAATCAATGGTAAGATTGGGATTGCGAAAAACGTAAGTTGCAATTAGTAAGCCCCTGTTTCGCCTATGACAAACAAAACTTACATGGTTATTAGGCAGCAAGAATATCAAATCAGGGAAAACGATAGATTAGAATAAATAACATAAAAACTTGTCTGTTTCATTCCTTATCTATAATCTTTTCGTTAACTTTGTAGGCATGAAACGATTGATTAACTGGAAAGAATTTGTTGTGCTCTTCATTGTTATTGGGTGCATATACTACCTCACAAGGTCATGGCTTATTACTGGTGGAATCCTTGCTATCTTGCTGTTGATAGACGGCTTGTTGCGTCAGTACGACCATAAAAAGCGAGGTGAGAAACATGCTGAAGATATTAAGAATAAGCTTGAGGAGCAAGACGATTAACTTTAGACATGTGGTTTTGTAGCTTAATCATTCTAAAGCTATAAAATCATAGAGGTCATTATGTAGAAGGAGAACGAGGCGTTACGAGTCTTTCTGCAATTAGCCTACATAACAAATTGGATTATGGAGCAACTATTAGAACTATATACGAATTGGAAGGGTAGTAGACCCTCAAATGTAGAAAAGTTGGCTGGAGCAGGTAGCAACCGTGAGTATTACCGATTGTTTGATGAAGAAGGTAATGCTGTTATTGGTGTTATAGGAACAAGCCGAGATGAAAATCATGCTTTCATCTATCTTGCTAAGCATTTTGAGAAGCGGCGCTTACCTGTACCACACCTATTGGCTGTTTCTGCAGATGAGCTTTGTTATCTACAAACAGACCTTGGAAACATGTCGCTCTTCGATGCGATACAGGGTGGGCGAGAGGCTGGAGGACGCTATAATCTTGCCGAGCAAAAACTGTTACGTAGGAGTATAAGAGAATTGCCAAATATCCAATTGCGTGGTGCAAGAGGGTTAGATTTCTCTAATTGTTACCCACAACCAGAGTTTAATCAGGAGAGTGTACTCTTTGATTTGAACTATTTTAAGTATTGCTTCCTTAAAGCAACTGAGCTTGACTTCCATGAATTAAAGCTTGAAGCAAACTTCCGTATGTTTGCAAAAGACCTGACCTCGGAGAAAATGGACTCTTTTCTCTATCGTGATTTCCAAGCTCGTAATATCATGTTAGATAAGGAGGGAAGCCCTTATTTCATAGACTTTCAAGGTGGAAGAAAAGGACCTTTCTATTATGATCTTGCGTCATTTCTGTGGCAGGCAAGCGCAAAGTACTCTTTCAAGCTGCGTCGTGAGTTGGTATTTGAATACTATCAAAGTCTTAAGAATTATACGGAGGTTCCTTCTAAACGCCATTTCGTCAATCGATTGTCGTTGTTTGTTCTCTTCCGTACGTTACAGGTCTTAGGTGCATACGGGTTCCGTGGATATTTTGAAAGGAAGAAACATTTCATTGATTCTATCCCTCCTGCGATACAAAATTTACGTGATCTCTTGGCCTTAGGAGATGATGTTTTTCCTTATCCTTACATGATGGATATGTTGAGACGACTGACATTATTGCCACAGTTTGCGCATATAGAGAAGCCTGCGGCCAATAGAACTGATGGTTTGAAAACAGCAGAGAAAGATGTTTATAAGGCTAATCCATTAGATGGTCCTGCCACATTCTCTAAATATGATGGTAAGGGTCCGCTGGTAGTACGTGTGTTTAGTTTTTCTTTTAAGAAGGGTATTCCTGAAGATACATCTGGTAATGGAGGCGGTTATGTGTTCGACTGTAGAAGTACTCATAATCCTGGTCGATACGAGCCATATAAGAAGATTACGGGATTAGACGAACCTGTCATTCGCTTCCTTGAGGATGATGGAGAAATACTCGACTTCTTGAAGCCTGTTTATAAGCTTGCTGACCATCATGTAGAACGCTATATGCAACGTGGATTCACCGACTTGATGTTTTCTTTTGGATGTACAGGTGGACAACACCGCTCCGTTTATAGCGCACAGCATCTTGCCGAACATCTTAATGAGAAATATGGGATAGAAGTACACATAACGCACAGAGAACAAGGTATCGAGCAGACTCTAAAAGCTAAATAATACTTAGGAGCTTTATAGGGTAGGTTGTTTTAGATCATAGAATAAGAATAGGGACGTATAGTTCGTGAGTAATTAACAGGCCATTTGGCAACTCACTGTCTATACGTCCCTATATTTATTAACGCTTATTCTTGCTCAGAAAGACTGCAATATATTCTATATTATTTCCTTTAACTCTTCAGGCACCGCTATAGAGTCACAATGCAAATGGTCTAACTTGTCTAAACCATGCTTTGTGATATGGAATCTTTGGTAGCGACCATCCTCCGAACAAGAACGTCGGCGAATAAGTGAAGCCTGCTCTAATGAGGCTATCACCTTTGAAGTATTAGAACGTGTCAAACCCATCTCTTCGGCTATCTCGCCTGCCAACATAGGTTTTTCGCTCTCTGAGAGTAGACATAACAACATCGCTTCATTGATGTTCAAGCCTATTTGCTGTTGTAGTCTACTTTCAAAAGAGGTGATGACACGAAATATTTCACGAATCTTACTGATGCAATGATTATCCATTATTGGTCTTTACTTCAATAAGACAGACTTAATAACCTCCTCAAACTGAGCCTTATTCATAGCTCCTGTCTGCATTGATGGCTCGCCAGTCTTAGGGATGAAGAGTATTGATGGGATTGAACGAATGCCGAAAAGGCTTGCCAATTCCCGCTGTTTGTCTACATCAACTTTATATACATCTATCTGACCTGCATAGTCACCAGCAATCTCTTCAAGGATAGGAGCCGTTGCTTTGCAAGGACCACACCATGTTGCATAAAAGTCTATAATAGCAGGCTTATCACCTTTAAAGTTCCATGTCTTAGGATTACTCTTAAAATCCATAACCTTCTGTTGGAACATCTCTGAGTTCATTTCTGTTACAGTCATCTTTGTTTCCTTTCCTTCATTTTGATTAGTTACTCCTGTTTGCTCTGTAGTCATTGCACCGTTATCCTGTTTTTTAGGATTGTTATCTGCCTTGCAAGCAGTCAGTGTTAATGCCATGATAGCCACTACAAGTGTTGCTGTACGTTTCATTATATGTGTAATCTTTATTTTACCGAATTCCTTTCGTTACTCGGTTTGTTATTGTTTATTTTGCTTTCCTTAGGAAAACGTTGCAAAGATAAGTATTATTTTACTATCTACCAAATTTCCAATGGAAAATTATTCATGATGTTTCAATTTTATCTCATCCGACCTTTTGGTTGCATTTTCATACGTTTTATATTGCTTTTAAGTAAGTTCTCTGGGCGAGAAGATTGTTTTCTCTTACATTTATCAGTATCTCTCTTAAAATAGTTCGATACTTACTCCTTATTACGAAACAATCAGTAGAACGATGAAAAATCATGACATAATGCAAAGGTGTACATCTTCACGGTAAAAGTGTAGTGTCTGTAATAATTAAGCTTATAACATACAATAAATCAATATGTTATAAGTAGGGCCGAAGAAGATGCCTTTCTTGCTTCAAGAAGGGCGTCTTCTGTCTTCAAGAAGAGCATGTTCTTGAACGCAGATAAGCCTCTTCTTCATTCCTCTCTCTGCCCTTCTCAAAAAGAAGAGGACAGTGTATCCCCAAATATCTTTACATTCTTCTTTCTGTACTTATGCTGTGTTTCTCCTTTTTCAATGGTCTTATAGGGGTGACTTCACATTTTACTCCGTTCTTCATTACGTCTCTTTGGTCATTGCCAGTTAGTTCAAAAAAATAGGAATACTGCTTTCGAAGAAGTAACCTCATAAACAACCTTTTTTCTCCTAAGTAGGAAGAACGAAGCTTACTTGGTTGATAGAGTCTTTTTGCTTTATCTTTTATGTGTTTAAAACAAAGCTGAATTTTCAAAATGAAATTTACTGTCACTGCTGTCATCAGATGTTAGCTGTTAACTAATTGATTTATAGTATGTTTACATGAAATGTTAAATGTGACAGCAAAACAAAATTAAAATTATTTGTATAATAGCGTCTGTTGGTAATTACTGATAGTATCCTTGATTATTATTTTTGTCTGTTTATGAATTTGAATTTATATGTTTTTTGATTACCTTTGCCAAAGAGTAATAGACTTTCAAATGAAAGATACCAACAGAGCTATAAATCAATTTTATATGTATTGAGCATAAGCAGGGGTATTGTGAAAGAGCGTTTGAGTGAGTTGGGAGATTCTTTATATACTTGTCTCATAGCTTTTAGTTCTATTGGTAAGAATTTCTTTGAGCTGTAATTACGTACATAATATAATCAAATGCGTATCTGCACTTTAAGAGTTGAGTACTCATTCGTTGAGAAAAAAGTTAATGCAATAAATTAAAACACGAAATCATGAAAAGGTTTGTCCTGTTCTTTGCTTGCCTTGCAAGTTTCTCCTTAGTAGCAGCACAGGAAGTGCTTAATTGGAAAGATAACGAGATTGTCTCACCAGTAGTGAATGATGACAATTCTATTACTATCAGTCTCTTTGCTCCAAACGCTGAGAAGGTAGAGCTGACTGGCAATTTCTTATATGCTGGGAAAGATACTCCAGATAAGTATGCGGATGGAGATTGGCGCCCACAGTTGATGAATAAAGATGCGAACGGACGATGGACACTGACAACTCCACCCTTGAAACCAGAGTTCTACAGCTATAATTTGATAGTTGATGGTGTAAAGATTACGGATCCAAAGAATATATATACAGTGCGTGACATTGGTAATAGATACAGTGTAGTACTTGTTGGAGGTGGTGTAGATGGGTTATATGCTGTAAAGAATGTGCCCCATGGAACTGTTAGAAAGGTATGGTATGATAGTCCAACGGCAGGACTTCGACGTCGTATGACTGTCTATACGCCAGCTGGTTACGAAACGAGCAAGCGAAGCTATCCTGTTCTTTATCTGCTTCATGGCATGGGAGGCGATGAAGATGCATGGGAAGAGTTAGGACGTGCCACACAGATTTTGGACAACCTTATCGCTGAAGGAAAAGCAGAACCAATGGTAGTAGTAATGCCAAATGGTAATATTTCGCAGGAAGCAGCTCCGGGTGAGGGATCTAAAGGACTTGTAGTAGCTACAACGCAGTATCCAAAAACAATGGATGGAAACTTTGAAAAGGCCTTTCCTGATATTATTCAGTTTGTAGAAAAGACTTATCGTGTGAAGAAAGATAAGGCAAACAGAGCGATAGCAGGACTGTCTATGGGTGGTTTTCATTCGCTTTATATTGCTTTAAATAATCCTAACTCCTTTAATTATATTGGTTTGTTCTCTTCTGCAGTCAATCGAATGGCGAAGGATGGCGATACGCTTTCTTATATATATAAGAATATTGACGAGAAGTTTAAGACGCTGTGTAAGAAATCTCCTAAGCTTATATGGATTGGTATTGGTAAGGACGATTTTCTCTCAAAGGATGATGATAGTCTCCGTGCGGCATTGGATAAAGAAGCTTATAAATACTCTTATCTTAAGACGAAAGGCGGACATAGTTGGCGAAACTGGAGAGAGTATCTGGCTAATTTTGTACAAAAGCTTTTCAAGTAAGAAGTCTCGATAAAGCTTTCAGTTTATTTCCTACATACGTTTTGCTGCCTGTCATACGTTGTGTTGACTCTTTGTAGCGTTACTTTCAATTGGTTATTTCTTCGAAGAGAAACGTTCGTAAGCTGCAAGGGAAAGATAGTTGAGATTTAAAAGATTGTGCAATATAGTATAAAGACTATGTCGGTCAATAGGGTAGAATATCGTCAAATACGGAAATGTATCTTGTGAGTTGTGCTGGTTTGGCTTATATATTTGGTTTACAGTATAGTTGCTGTTTATTACGATAATAAGTCACTTGAGATTGGACCTATTAAGTCATACGAAATCGTATCTAAGCATAGTGGAGCTGTAAATATTACCTCATATATTATAGTACGATATATGGGAAAGGATTACACCGTCACTGTAAGTAGAAAAGATATTAATGAAAACAAGCTATATAAGCCTTTGTATTATAATAAATGGACTGATATACTGTTTTATGATATAAGAGATGATATATTTGTTAGAGTCGGATTCCTCTCTATAGGTTTACTTTCAATCATCTGCATGTATCATTATATAAAAGGTTATCATGGTGGGAAGCAATGAAATCTTTTCTTCAGTACGCCCCTTATCCTTGTAATAAAGGCTATATGCGACGATGCGTTTATACAAACAAATAGGATTATGAAACTAAAAGGTCTTCTTGAGAAAGATACTTTATGGTACTTCTTAGCTGTAGCAGGACTATTTCTATTGTTATATTTGAGAAGAAATTTTATAATAGATACATACATCTATGCGCTCTCTTTGAGTACTCCTATATTCATATTGTCCTATATGCTGCTTAAAAGAATTGATGCTTTGCGTTATTATCTTCATGCAACAGGATGTATATTATTTGTAGAATGGTTTTGTTTCTACGCATTAAATGTGTCGAGATGCAAAAGTGTAGGGGGACATTTAACTGAATATATTGGCGTTGAGCACTATACTCCTATAGGAAGAGAAAGCAGGTCAAGTAGTAGCGGTATTCGATGTAAGTATAAAGGGGAGTTTATACAACTTTCGGCAACACCGACATCAGAAGAGCTTTATAGAATATATGGTGACTCTGTTGTTAATCACTTAAAAGTTCGATTAGTAGTTAAAGAAACATTGCCTCATGTGTATTACATAGATAAGGTATTGATAACCAGTTCAAAATGATGATTTACAATAGGATTATTAGAAATCAAATAGAGGAATACCCTTAGTGGATATTCCTCTAAATCTTATAGAAATTGGCTTAAATACCAAGCTTTTTACTTCTTTAATTGCTTCTTAAGGAGTTCTGGTATTTCACTTGTCTCACGTGCAACAGGTACACCTACGGCCTCAAAAGCTGCTATCTTCTCGCTTGCAGAACCTGAGCCACTTGAGATGATAGCACCAGCGTGTCCCATCTGCTTACCCGGAGGAGCTTGCTGACCAGAGATGAATACAGCAACAGGTTTGGTAACGTTCTCCTTAATAAACTTAGCAGCACGCTCTTCAGCATCACCACCAATCTCTCCAATGAGCGCTATACTGTCTGTCTCTGGGTCGTCTTGGAACATACGAAGAAGCTCCTCAAAATAAAGTCCAACGACTGGGTCACCACCAACACCGACTGCTGTGGATTGTCCCAAACCAGCTTGTGTGAGGTTATAAACAACCTCGTAGGTAAGTGTACCACTACGACTGATAACACCAGTATGTCCCTTCTTGAAGATATTAGTTGGCATAATACCAGCCATACTCTCCTCTGGAGAAATAAGACCAGGACAGTTAGGACCAATTACCTTAACCCCCTTAATCTTAGCATAACGCTGTGCTGCAACAGCATCAAGCGTTGGCACGCCCTCAGTAATACAAATGACGAGGCTTACACCACCATCAATGGCTTCAAGCATAGCGTCTTTTGCGAATGGGGCTGGGACGAAGATAATAGATGCGTTGGCTCCTGTTGCAGCAACAGCATCCTTAACTGTGTTGAATACAGGAATGCCACATACTTCCTGACCAGCCTTGCCAGGAGATGTTCCACCAACCACGTTGGTGCCATACTCCTTCATCTTTGAAGCGTGGAAACTACCATCACGACCTGTAATGCCCTGTACGATTAACTTTGTATCTTTATTAATTAGAATACTCATAACTCTTGTGTTTTAAAGTTTTTTGCTTAGTTCTACAGCCTTATGTCCTGCATCTGCCATGCTTGTACCGACAGTGAAGTGAGTTCCCTCAAGGATGGCTCTACCTTCTGCTTCGTTAGTTCCAGTCAAGCGGATGACAATAGGGATGTCTGTCTCAATAACCTTGAAGGCCTCCAAGAGTCCGTTAGCAACATCATCACAACGGGTTATACCACCGAAGATGTTGATTAACACAACCTTTACGTGCTTATCACTCAAAAGAAGTTTCATGGCTTCAACAATCTTCTCTGGGTTAGAGCTGCCACCAATATCAAGGAAGTTGGCTGGTTCGCCACCATATAACTTGATCATATCCATGGTTGCCATAGCAAGACCAGCTCCGTTAACCATACAACCAATGCTTCCACCAAGGTTCACATAGCTAAATCCCTTGTCTTTTGCTTCACGTTCCTTGCGTTCTTCCTCTGTAGGCTCGAATAATTCAGCAACATCTGGATGACGGAAGAGAGCATTGTCGTCAAAGGTCATCTTGGCATCGATAGCCTTCAAAGAACCATCTTTCAACATTACTAATGGGTTGATCTCTGCCAGTGAAGCGTCCTTCTCTGTAAAGAGTTTATAAATATTCTTGAAGATTGGTACGGCCTGTTTAACCTGTGCCATGTCATCGAAAAGCTTGAAAGCTGCCTCACGTGCGAGATAGTCGCTCATACCAACAACTGGGTCAATGACAATCTTCTCAATCTTTTCTGGTGTCTCCTTTGCTACTTGCTCGATATCCATACCACCAGCACGACTAAGCATTAACATAGGACACTTTGACTTGCGATCAACAAGGATACTCATGTAGTACTCTGAAGCAATGTCAACAGCTTCGCTGACAAGCACTCTGTCTACAATGAATCCTTTGATATCCATACCCAAGATAGCTTCTGCATGTTGGCGAATCTCGGCCTCGTTGCTACCAAGTTTAACACCACCAGCTTTGCCACGTCCACCCGTGTGAACCTGAGCTTTCACCACGGCTTTCTCAACACCTAATTGCTTGTAGGCTTCAACAGCTTCATCAGGAGTACGGCAAATAATGTTGCGATCTACTGGAAGCCCATAACTTGCAAAGAATTTCTTTGCTTGGTATTCATGTACCTTCATAAGATTTAGTTTTGAATTATAAACTATATGTTAATTGTTTAGGGTTCTTTTTGTTTAATATTCCTTCGCTTCACGCTCGCCTCGAAGGACTGCTAAGGCATTCTCCGTCAATGCCTGCATCTCATCTTGGCCTGGATAAACATAAATAGGTGCAAGGAACGAAAGGCGTTGCTTGAGTCGTTCGATGATATAATCAGACTTTGCCATACCACCAGTAAGCAGAATGGCATCTATGTTGCCGCATAGCACCGCTCCTTCTGCAGCTATATTCTTAGCAATATGCCATATCATAGCTGATACAACAAGTTCAGCATGCTTGTCACCAGCATTGATCCAATTAATAATCTCACGTAGGTCATTTGTTCCAAGGTGAGAAATAAGACCTGCATGGCCACTGACTTTCTTCAATAACTGTTCTTCTGTGTATTTTCCACTGAAGCAGAGATGAATTAAGTCGGCTGCAGGAAGAGTTCCAGCACGCTCTGGTGAGAATGGTCCTTCACCGTCTAACGCATTGTTCGCATCAATTGCCCTGCCATGTGAATGGGCTGCGATAGAGATTCCTCCACCTAAGTGACAGATAATAAGGTTCAACTTATCGTATGATGTTCCCATATCTTTTGCAAAGCGTCGGCCTATTGCTTTCTGGTTTAAAGCATGCCAAATACACATACGTGGCATGAGAGGAGAACCAGACAGACGTGCTTCTGGCTCCATTTCATCCACTACACCAGGGTCAGCAATAAAACTCTTACAGTTAGGAATATCTCGTGCTATTTCGTCTGCAATCATACAACCAAGATCACAAGCATGTTGATGAATAGCTCGTTGTTGGTCTATTATCATTTGCTTTGTGATAGTGAACACACCACTTGACACTGGTTTTGCAAGTCCACCTCGTCCTATAACGGCATCAAAGTCTAAAGGTATATTTCTTTTCTTTAATTCTTCAATAACGACCTGCTTGCGAAAATGATATTGGTCGGATATGCGCTTGAATTTGCTTAGCTCTTCTCTTGAGTGCGCAATGTCTGCAACAAAGACGGGCTGATCGTCATTTGCAAGCGATATCTTGGTTGATGTCGATCCTGGGTTGATAGCTAAAATCTTGTAAGCCATAATGTTTTATATGTATACCTTATATATAATGTATATAGACTATCTGGAGATAAGACTCGCAAGGGCGAGACTATAGTATTTAGATTCAATAGTATCACCACGACTTGGGAGCACTACTGGTGTCATAGTTCCTTGAAGAATAGCAGCAGTCTCGGCATGACAGAATAGTGTTATCGTCTTATAAAACAGATTGCCTGCCTCTATATCAGGGAAAATTAAAGCATCGGCTTCGCCATTTATGGGGGAGTTTATCTGCTTAATCTTCATAGCTTCAACTGAACAAGATGTTATTAAGTCTAATGGGCCATCTATTGTACACTTACCAAAAGCTCCTGCTTCAGCTTCTTCTTTTAGTGCTCTATATGAAAGAGTATATGGGAAATGGCGCTCGTCTACCTTCTCTGAGCAATGGATAAGGGCTACTTTTGGACATTCTATCTCAAAGGCATGACAGAAATCTACAATATATTTTACCTGTGCTCTGCGTTGCTTATCATTTGGAGAAGGGATAACAGCAGCATCTGTAAAGAAAAGTAGTTTATGATACTCTGGTAACTTTGCAGCAGTAATATGCGTTAAGACCGTATCTTTTGGTAGGATTCCTACTTCTTTATCAAGTATAGCACGTAAGAGGACATCGGTATTAAGAAAACCTTTCATAATGATGTCAGCGTCACCTTTCCTCACTATTTCAACTGCTTTGCGTGCTGCATCCTCTGGTGATTCAGCTAAAATAGATTGAAAGGAATTCTTCTTAGCATAGTTTTCCATAGTTTGTTTAGAGCATACTAATATAGGCTCTATGAAACCATCGTGTACAGCTTTACAGACAGCTTCTTGTGTATGGTTCTCTTCTGGCCATACAACTACTGTTCGTTTACAAATCTTTCTTTCATTAAGAAGATGAATTAGCTGTTTAAAGTCATGGATAATTTTTCTTTCTCCAGGCATAGTTAATCGATTTTCAGTTATAGATTTATATTGTGACAAAGATAATACTTTGTTTTGATATACGGTCGATATTTAAAGAAAAAAACATGAGAAAATTCTTTTTTTTGTATTGGTTGGTGTATATTTGCAAATGAATTAGAGATTTGTATATGAAACGTTTGTACTTTATAATACTTTTAAGTACCTTATTTACAGTTGCGACAGCACAACGTGTAACACGTACTTATATCCCTCATGGTGCTTTCTTCTATAATAGCCAATGGCAGGGAGTACCCAATGCTAATAATGCTTCATATTATAGAGTTTTAGCGCTCGATGATAAAGGACAGAAGATGTTTTATGACTATTACATTACTGGACAATTACAAGCCGAGAAGCATTATATAAGTATTAACCGACAAAATGATAAATACACAATATTGAACGGTGTTTGTCGGACTTTCCATAAGTCGGGTAGGGTAGAATCTGTCTTGCAATATAAGAATGGAAAAGCTAATGGTCGAGCGCTCTCCTTCTTTCCTAATGGTAATATAGGAATGAAATTGTCTTATCGTAATGGTCTACTTGACGGCCCATGTTATACTTATACAGAAGGTGGCCGATTAGAATATACAACCATTTGGCGTAATGGTACTAAGGTAAATGAGATCAAAGGTGGTAAGGATCATTATATTAATAAAAACACAAACGAAGATGAATTCTGTGAACATTATCGTCATGACGAGGCATTGCTAATGGCACAGTCTAAAAGTATTAGTAAAGCGAGAGGAAATAATGACAAGCAAAAGATTGTAGAGGTTAAGGATACAAAAACGACCAAAGAGAATCTTACACGGGATTATAAAGGTTCTCAGATAGTACAAGGTACAGCAACTACAGATGATGTTAAATCTTCAAAGGGCACAAAGAAAGAAGCTTCTACAAATTCAACAAAAGAAGATCGTTACGTTGCTAATATAAAGTATCCTGATAGTTCAGCTGAGAAAACAGAACCTGTTAAAGTAGAGAAGAGTTCAAAAAGAAATTCTACACAGGTAAGAATGTTTAACTTTTCATACCTCCTTAGCATGTTGAGTAATGATAATGAGAGGGTTAAAAGTTTAGATGTCTTGACTGATATTAGTCGTAAATTCCAACTCAATACTTCACAAATTATTGATGGGTTTGGTGCACAAAAGGAATTCATCTTCCATCATAACATGTCTTATGATGTACAAAACAGCAATGATAAGATTACGGGTAACAATCCAAGACAGATTGGTTATTTTGGTACAGCCTTAGGGAAAATGCTAACGATAGAGCGCATTAATATTTTTACATGGTCGGAAGAAGAAATGTATCATATTGCCCAAGAAGCTATCAATGCTGGATATAAGCCACTTGGTGGATTAGATTATCAATCAACGAATGGTAATTTTGTACTTGAGCCTAAGGCTAACTCAACAAACTACGGTGAACATGAAGTCGTTGTTACCTTTACCCATCAGCCAAATCTCTATGCTGGATTATATCACATTCAGATGGATATAAGATAGAATAGAAGTTTTTTAGTTTATTAAAATAAATATTTATAGACTTCAGCTAACTATTTACTTTTTTTTAGTATATTTGCAGGATAAATTATATTTTCTACTAAAAGAGAACGAGAAGACTCATAAAATAAGGTGAGTAATTACCTATAAACAATTAAATGTGATTATGAAAATATTTGATAAGCTACTGAATTGGTATCTTTCGCGAAATGCCTTGCCATATTGGGTCATATTGGCTATTGACATTGTTATCTGTTACCTATCAGGTATCTTTGTATTTTGGATGTTTTTTCATGGTGCGGTTTCTCCTCAGCATATTGTATTATTATCCAAAACAATCTTCATGTACATGATCTTTAACCTCATTGGTTTTAGAATTTTCCGTACATATTCAGGTATCATTCGCTACTCCTCTTTTGTTGATTTACAGCGAGTAGTATTAGCAATGTTATTGTCTCTTGCGGTTGCGGAGGTAATGCATTATGTTGTCTATCATTGGAATCTTGAGTTTGTTCGTTTACAAGGTAGACAAATTGCAGCAATGTATCTTGTTGCAACAATAGGTATGATGGCTTTCCGTATCATAACGAAATCACTTTATGATGTGCTGTTTAACACTGATAAAGGTGTTCGTACGCTTATCTATGGTGTGAAGGATGGTGGTGTTGGATTAGCAAAAAGCATAAGAACAGACAAGCCATGCAAATTCCTTCTGAAAGGTTTTATAGCTCATGACCCATCCATTAGTGGTCGAATACTTATGGGTCAGAAGATATATCTGGTTGATGATAATCTTGCTGAGCGCATTAAAGCGTTGAAAATAAAGGCTGTTTTAGTTTCTCCATTACAGAACGCACGTTTCCGTAATGATACGAAATTACAAGATATTCTATTAAATCTTGGGGTTCAGATCTTTATGAGTCATGCTGAAAAAGAGTGGTCTAAAGACGATGATTACACGAAGGTACAGCTTAAGGAGATAAGTATTGAAGACTTATTACCACGTGATCAAATTAATGTTGACATGGATTCCATTGGTAATCTCTTACGTAATAAGAAGATTATGATTACTGGTTCTGCTGGTAGTATTGGCTCGGAGATGGTACGTCAGATTGCTATATATAAGCCTGCTGAGCTTATTCTTATTGACCAAGCAGAGACTCCCCAGCATAATATTCGCTTAATGATGCAGTTTGAATGGCCTGATATTAAGGCTCATACTATTGTTGCGAGTATTTCTAACTATGACCGTATGGAGGAGATATTCAAGACATATAAGCCTGACTATGTATTTCATGCTGCAGCATATAAGCATGTACCTATGATGGAAAATAATCCATCAGAAAGTGTGCAGAACAATATATGGGGTACGAAAGTTATTGCTGACCTCAGTGTAAAGTATGGTGTTAAGAAATTTGTCATGGTCTCAACAGATAAGGCAGTTAACCCAACAAACGTAATGGGTTGTTCTAAACGTATCTGTGAAATATATTGTCAAAGTCTTAATAAAATGATTAATGACCAGGCTAACGGTAAACCTGCAACACAATTTGTAACTACTCGTTTTGGTAATGTATTAGGTTCAAATGGATCTGTAATACCTTTATTTGAAAAGCAGATTAAAGCTGGGGGACCTGTTACTGTTACTGATCCAAATATTATTCGTTTCTTTATGCTTATTCCAGAAGCATGTAAATTAGTGCTCGAAGCAGGTACACATGGAGGTGGAGGAGAGATTTTTGTCTTCGATATGGGTAAGCCTGTCAAGATTGCTGACCTTGCCAAGCGAATGATAAAGCTTTCTGGTGCTAAAAATATTGATATCGAATACACGGGCCTACGTGCTGGTGAGAAACTATATGAAGAAGTATTAAGTACAACGGAAAATACTCTTCCAAGCTTCCATGAGAAGATCCGTATAGCAGAAGTTCGTGAGTATGATTACAATGAGGTAAACAAGCAAATTGAAGCATTAATTGCTTTAAGTCATACTTACGATGATATGGCAATTGTTGAGAAGATGAAAGAGATCGTTCCAGAGTATGTAAGTAATAATAGTAAATATTCTGTCCTCGATAAATAATTCGATTTATGACCAATATTCAGTCTGCTTCTATTTCTAATTTCTTAAAACTCTTAAGGAGCGAATTATGGCAAACCCCTTTGGAACTAACTCTAAGTCATTTAGAGTTCCTTTCCATTTACGAGTTAGCTTCTAAGCAGGCTGTATTGGGCATAATTGCTAATAGTTTAATTAGAAATAATGTTTCTTTAGAACGAGAAGATGTTATGAAGGTCTTAGCAATCCAAAGTAGGATTGCTGTTGCAAATAAGACTCTTAATTCAGAACTACATTTATTATGTAAATTATTTATAGATAATAGCATAAACTCTATAATCGTTAAGGGTCAAACGGTTGGTAAGTATTATCCAAATCCCCTTACCCGTACACCAGGAGATATTGATTTTTATTGTGATAAAAGAAATCTTCCTAAGGTTATAACTGCAATGGCAAACACATGGGGGATACATACAGAAGGAAAACCAACGGAACAACACTACGAGTTAGTTCACAACTCTATTATTTTAGAGCTGCATCATTGCTTGATGAGATTTGCAAGTGATAAATCACAAAAGATATGGGATGATATCTTTCGTTCAGTTTCTCCTACATATGTTGAAGTAGATGGGTGTTTAGTACCTACGTTAGAACCAACTTTAAATGTGCTGTATACTTTCCTACATCTTTATCATCATCTAATTGAGTTGGGAGTAGGATTACGTCAGTTCTCTGATGTCGCCATTCTTTTGAAGAGTCATTATGGTATTATTGATAAGCAGAAATTTCTTAATTGGTTAGATGCATTAGATTTTAGAAAAGCTTTTGAAGTCGTACAGTTAATATTGGTAAATGTTTTAGGGATGGATGAGAAGTATATACTTTTACCGCTACCTTCTGATAGCGAGTCTCTAAAAGGAATGGATCAATTTATGGATATTGTATGGTTCGGTGGTAACTTTGGTTTTCATGGGCATAATAGAAAATTCAAGTTTAAGGCCCAATATTTCCTTGTTACTACTTACAGAAAATTACAGCTTTATTATCGGTTTTATCGCTTTTCGCCTCGTGAAATAAAAGCTTCTATCTTTTCTTCAATTCCACGTAAAGCTCTCAAGGCATTTAGAGGTGACTTGAAAGGTATCTAAGTAAGGATAGTTCTGATTATTAATATAAATTTTAAATATGCATCTAAGTAACAAAGAGATATTATTTAAGATATAGTCTATACGGAGAAGTTAGAATAATAATAATCGAAAAGTAAAGCGAAACTGCTATGCAATATGCGAACACCAAAGGAGAATAGTGTTTATCTCCAATGGTGTTCGGTACTTAAAAAAATAAAGGGTCAATTGTTCTTTTTTTATTTAAGAGATGATATTATACCCGACTAATATTGTATTTCTTTCTATCTCACTTACTTTAGAATAAAAGGAAATCGATATTACTTTTGTAAAGTCTTATTTTTTGAATAAGAGAGCTTTACCATTACTGGATAATGATCAGATATATTACGCCGTGACTTACCAAGCCAATAGCTGTTGGTAAAGATGGCGTAATGCGGAACATCAAAATCTCTTGTAACAAAAATGTGGTCAATACGAGATCTACTACGGCTATCCTGCATAAAATCATTCCATGTCCCAGTGGGCGCCATACGTTGTTGAGCGTTGGTATAACAGTCGTGTAGTATTCCAGAGTTAGAGAATATCTGATAGATCTCATCTGTTTGATCAACGTTAAAGTCACCCGTTAGAATAGTAGGGAGACCCTTTGCCAGTTGACTAATGCGTTTCAGAATCAGTTGTGCACTCTCTCTTCGTGCTACAACACCCACGTGGTCCATGTGAGTATTGAAGAAAAAGAACTTCTTGCCAGATGTTTTATCTTGAAATTCTCCCCATGTACAAATACGAATACAAGCTGCATCCCATCCTAATGAGGGGTGTTCTGGAGTTGAAGAAAGCCAGAAATTACCAATGTCTAATAGTCTGAGTTGATCTTTCTTATAAAAGATTGCTGCATATTCTCCCTTCTCCTTTCCATCTTCTCGTCCTATACCGATATAGTCATAACCATTCAGACCTTTGATTAAGTCATGTAGTTGATCTACAAGAACCTCCTGAGTACCGAATATTTCTGGCTGTTCAAAATTAATGAAATCGCATAATGGTGGACAGCGTAGTGCCCATGCGTTCCCCTCATGTTCGTCATTAGGATTATTGTAACGGATATTATATGTGCCCACATAGAGTTGTTGAGCATAAAAACTGCTACTAAGTAGCAATGCAAGGATTAGTGTTGTCAGTTGTTTATACATGATTTAAGTTATTTGATATTCAGTTGATTATAATGTAAACTAATGTTAGTTCTTATTTACAATATGCTATCTTAATTGCAAAAGTACATAATGTTTTCTATATTTCATCATATTACCTCTCTTTTGTCACCTCTTAAGCTTAAAGCAAGTAGTATTACGTTAGCTAAAACTAAATCGAACATTAGGTATAAATTTACTTGTATCATCATTGCGTAATTTCAGTAAGTACTACATTCTATAATTGACCCGTATTATAATGAAAATCTATTACATATAAACAAGTTAAATACATTCAACAAAAGAGTTTAACTTACCTTAGGATACATTATATAACCATCAATAAATCAAGATGTTACATATAGTATTGTTGAAGACGCCCTTCTTGCTCCAAGAGGGGCGTCTTCAACACGCAAGAAGGGCATGTTCTGCAAGCTAATTAGGCCTCTTCTATCAGCTTAAAGACTATGTGTTAGGGTTGAGAGGAGCGAAAAATGTTTACGTTAAGAGCTAAAGAAGGTTTTATGAGTAGTTTCTACTTGTATAAATAAGTCTATGTTGTTCTAATTAGAAAACAAGCTATGTTCTAATGACATAAATGAAAAGACGAACCTTTAAGCAGCCTTCTTTTAAGCATGTTTGCAGATGAACAGTCACCTATTTGAACGCATCTTTCGTAGAAAAGATAACAGTTATCGTGAGGGTTAGTGCTTTTGGCTTAATAAATGATAGCCATTAAAGTCAACTGAAAATAAAAGACTGGAACTCATAGTAGGTCCCAGTCTTTTATTTTTTAATCCTTTTAAGGGAATATACAAGAGACAAAACAACACCAAAAGATTAATTTGTTTTTGATACTACTTTGTCAACGTAATTCTACTCCATTCTTATTGTACCATCATCGTTCGTCTTCATGCGTGGTTTAGACTCTATTTTAGGCTGTGATTGGGGCTTCGGCTTAGTGATAGGAGTAGGGTTGTGTCGTAGAACGGGCTTAGCCTTAACATTCTTCGCTGTTGTTGAGCGTTGTACAACAGGAGCCCTCCTTATAATTTGCCGAACAGTCACATTCTTCTTTACTGGTACAAATTTACTCTTGTTTATACCCGTGAAATAAGTTCCGTCAGGTCCTTTCGTCACCCACTCATAGAGCGTACCTCGTGGAATTGTAGTGGTATCTTCGATACATAAACCATCTACATAACGTGCGCGTTCGATAATCTTCTGCCCATACTGATCGTACACATAGGTCATTCCCTGTAGCTTTCCTTTCTCGTAGTTCTCGATGTAGTCGAGTCGAGGAGTCTCACCGGGATAACTTGTCTTTTTATACATATAGAGCTTACCCTGCTTCTCTCCTTTGACATAACTCACGATACTTGCGATATTACCATATCTATCGTAATACTTTACCTGTCCGTCTCGTAGGCCTTCCTTATAGTCTTCTTCCAGTAACAAGCGGCCATCTTCCATATAACTAACACAATGCCCTTCAAGCAAGCCTGTCTTTTTATTTTTATAAGAAATCGACTTTATTTGTCCATTGTCGTAGGTCTCTACAGTCTTCTTTACCTGTGCGTTACATGCTAAAGGTAGTGCTATTAGAAAAATCAGAAGGATTTTAATCATTCTCATATATATTCATGTTTAATACTTATTACTTTGGAACCTTGTGATTAGTAGCAAACTTATACTCGTATTTCAGATAACCTTCCTTTAATGTTAGGCTCGCTATGTAGTCTTCGTCATCACCACTATTGTTTTCTTTGGTCGCTCTAAACCATATCTTTTGATTATCTCGCATGATGCCCCGAATCTTCATTGGAAGTTCAAGAGAGTGTGTCCAAAGGACTACACCATTAGTATTTCTCAGCTGAAGAACCGTAGGTGCATCTTTTGAAATACTGGTTTTATACTCTATAAGGATATATTTTGCATCTTGATAATCTATCAATGTTTCAAAACCAGTGAACCATCCTGTTATTGGATTATGGCTAATCATTCGATCATCACCACGTTTGTTTTCCATACCATATAGGAAATAACCAGCGTCCTGAGGGTCACCTAAGTGATACATGAAGCGTATTCTCCAAAGTTTATTTTGGCTTGTTTGGCTTGAGTTTTCACTTGCATCCTTTCGTTCTAATATATAAAATACACTATCGCGCACCTCTCCATTGAGTTCTGAAATTGGTAGTTCCTTTGCGTAATTATATGCGTCTTCTGTATAAAGGCGGTCTGTGGCAGGGAAATAATAATAAGTCTCAGCCAAGTTGTTAACTACCTTGAGTCCCTCACCAACACCCGACGTACTTGCATGGTCTTCATAGGTATCAGAGATAAAGTTTACTGATGAGATACCACTTGACATAGCTTTCTTCTTGGCAAAGATAGTCTTTGTGACGTTTTTCAACGTGAGTGTCTGTGGATCAATCTCAAGTATAAACTGAGAAGGTATCGTGATATACCACTTCTTGGCTTGATTCAGATATTGTATCTCAAGCATGTGGAAAGCTGTCATACCAATCTTCCTTGCGTCGTCATCACTGATGAAAAGTTTGTCAGCTAACACCTTTCCGCTATCTGGATCGATAAAGCCATAATAGTAACCTGTTGGCGGTGTTTTGTCGTCAGAATACCAGTTGCTGAAACTGCGATTGGTTAGATAGAAGAAACAAACACGCCCGTTATATCTTACAGGAACAATGGCTCTATATGTATCCTCAACGCTAATAGAATCGCGCGAACTAACACTTGGACTGGAAGATCTCAATCCGTATATTATCATAAAGAGTAGAAAGAAAGTGATAACACCTATGATGGCGAATACTTTGGCTATACTAACTGTAGAGAAAATGGAGTTTTCGAATGAGCGAGAAAAGCCTCCATTATCAAAGTGATGTTTGACATGAACAGTTATATCATCGTCATCCAAGAAATATTCTGTCCCACAGCTTTTACAGCGATAGAGTTTATCCCCTAATTGGACATGTTTCTCACTACCACAATTCGGGCACTTTATGGGTCTTATCTTTGTTGACATTGTATTACTTTATCTGTACTTTTATTAATACTTAGTGCTTCTTTACTTTATGATTTCTATCAAACTTATATTTGTATTTTAGCTTGCCTTCTTTCAATGTGAAGCTTATTATGTAATTTTCGTCATAATGTTCTGGGGTCTCTTTGATTGCACTGAACCATATCTTATGATTGTCTCTTATAGCAGCATAAAGCCGTATAGGATGCTCAAGAGAACGTGTCCATAGAATTTTTCCATTAGTGTTTCTTAGCTGAAGAACAGCTGGTGTATTCTCCGAGATATTGGTTTTATACCAAATAAGTATGTACGTTGAATCTTGTAAAATAATGTTTGCATCGAATCCTGTGAACCAATCTGATATTTCCTGACGACCAACTACTTGTATGTCTTTAGCCACAAAATCGTATTTCTTGTTTGAGGGATTGCTAAGGTATTTAGGATTCCCAAGGTGATACGTGAATTGTATTCTTGTTAGCTTGTTTTGACTTTCTTTGCTTGAAGAGGCATTAGACTTCTTGCTTTCTAATATGTATAATACGCTATCACGCATCTCTCCTTTTAATTCAGATGATGGTAGTTCCTTTGCGTAATTATAGGATTCTTCTGTATATAGATGGTCTGTGGCAGGGAAGTAATAGTAAACTTCTGCCAAGTTGTTAGATATTTTTAAGCCCTCATCTCCCTCTAATGAAAAATCAAAGAAATCGCTTGTTCGATAGATAAAATCCACTGATGAAATCCCACTTGACATTGCTTTCTTATTAGCAAAGAGGGTCTTTGAGATATTGCTCATCGTGAGTGTTTGTGGGTTAATCTCATAGATAAACTGCTTCGGAATGAGGCAGAACCACTTATCTGCTTGGTAAAGATGCCATATCTTAAGTCCATTAATCGAGGTCATATCAACTCTTTTGCTCTCATCGTCACTGATGAGGAGCTTATCAGCTAACATTTTCCCAGTCTGTGCATCGACAAATCCATAATAGTAACCATCGGCTAAAGTCTTATCATCATCAATCTTATAATCAATATTACGTTCCGTTATATAGAAGAAACAAACTCGTCCTTTATGCATCATTGGAAGGATGATATCATATTGATCCACTACACTAATGGAGTCATTTGAGAATAAGTCACTTGAGAAAAGACGATTTTTCCCTTTGTTATTTCCATCCCACAAAAACATAGCTCCATACAGAAACAAAAAGACGATACCAATTACTACGAAATTCCTCTTCGTATTGCTAAAGGAGTTTTTAGGCTCTCTTTTAGGTTGCGTAAAGCCATCGTAGTTAAAATCATGCTTGACATGAATTGTTATGTCATCGTCATCTAAAAAGTATTCTGTCCCACAGTTTTTGCAGCGATAGAGTTTTTCGTCCAATTGATCATGCTTCTCGCTACCACAGTTCGGGCACTTTATTGGTCTTATCTTTATTGACATCGAATTACGTACCTGTATGTTTATCGTTTTTTATAGTGTATGGTTAGATAACTTAAAATAACTTCTACAGCTGTAAAGATGGCAAAGAGAATTATCCACCAGTTATCTTTTACACTACTTGGTGCCATTAATCCACTAACAAACTCTACTACTCCTGCAATAAGGAAGAGCATACCAAGACTTAAACGATGCGTACGCTCAGCACCAAGAGCAAACAACATTACAACCAATAGAGTGTTGACTATAATGGTAACACTCGTGTAGAGCATGTTTGCCAAAAGATAGACAGAGAGGACGAGACCTGCAATGATATTGACAAAGAGGACTGATATGGCGGGGATTAGGACTTTATTCATAATTTAGAAAGTATTTCGTTCTTCTTTTGTTCATATTCTTCATTTGTGATGAGCTGCTCATCCAAGAGTTTTTTGAGCTTTCGTAGGCGTAGAGTAGGGTCACTATTGGTATCGCCCGATTTAAATATGTCTTGTGCTAACTGTAGTCCTGCTCCCATTTGCAGGCCTGCTCCAGCCAGTCCACCTTCATTCTTTGCAGCATCACGTAAGGCTCCTAACTTCTGCAATCCAGTGTAGTCAAGGTCAACTTCGGCTGCCGCATGCTTCTCAGTTGTCATATTTGCAATCCTACCAATGCGTTCCATCGTCTCATCATCAAATGTGACTGAGGCAATGCGGAAGTCGGTCAACTGTAAACCAAGACGTGATAACTCTTCAGAAGTCTTATCTCGCAACTCCGTGGAAAGTTCACCTAAATGGGTATCAATCTCTCGATAAGGGTAAGCTTTGACTGCAAGAAAGGCGGTGAGAGGTGTTACGATGCGGGAAGAAACAAGTTCTTGCACATCTTCCGCATAGTAGTTAGACATCGTTCCCAGCAGTGTAACAAACATTTGTGCAGCATCTTGTATCTTTACAGAGAAATTTCCACAAACTCCAAGAGCCACTGGTAATTGATAGTCAGGCTCAATGTATTTCACTGGTGAAGCTGTTCCCCACAGGATATTCACCATCTCGGCCGTACGAAAGAAATAGAACCTCATTTTGTGTTCACTCTCTGCTTGCTGTGAGATATTAAGTAAAGTTGTGATAAAAGGATGGTTATCAGACTCCATCTCATACACTCCTGCTTCTGTAAGTGTGGCTTTTACCTGTCCATCATAAACGACAATGCAGCCCTGTCCAGGTGCAACTATCAGCTTACTGGCATCTTTTATCTCGTCAGTTGTGGTTTCCAGCTGATGGAAGAGAAGTCTGTTATCTTGCTCTTTCCACTCTATGACGGTCCTCATTTGGCGTTTGAAGAAATTCTTTATTCCCATAGATTCTACTGTAACTTATTAGTAATTATATTCCTCTTTGTCGTATAAGATTATGTGTCTTAACTTCTTATAATATTGCAAAAATAATGATTTATAATGAAACCAACAGCATTAGTTATCACAATAAATCCTATTATTTATTATTAAATATTGATGAATTGCTTATAAAATTATTATATATTAAATAATAATAAAGTGTTGTTTTACTACCAGTAGATACTAACTTTCAACAAAAAGACTATCCTTCTCTGGTGGAGCAAGTATTTGACACAAATGTTTACAAACCTCATGTATAAGATTAGTAAGGATGGTAAAAAGCAAAAATAGGAAGAAAACCACTTCGTTTTCTTCCTACTCATCATTATGTTAGCATATTATTTCCTTAATAAGGAATACTCAATACATGTACATGTTAAAGTAATCTATCTTAAAGAACATAATGCACAATCTGTCATTGATACAACATCAGGAGAGTATACTCTCGTCTATTAATCTTGGATAAGGACTTAAGAATTCTATAAGTTCAGCAAACCTTGATAATCTTAATAGGTGTGGATGAATTTTATTAAGATATTCTATATCTTCACTGTCCATATCATTAGGGATATGGAAAGCCCATCCTCCTATCTCCAAAACAGGAGCAATATCTTCTGAATACGAATCTCCAACCATCAGTAGTTGCCCTACCTTTACGCCAAACTGTTTGCATAATCGGTTATAAGCATCAGGCGTCTTCTCCGATACAATAACAATATCATCAAAGTAGGGACGTAGTCCCGAACGTTGAAACTTATTTTCCTGATCAAGCAATTCTCCTTTAGTAAACACAACCATTCGGTATCTTCCAGTGTCACGAAGCTTTGCCAATGTTGCTTTAACACCATCGAAAGGGTGACCCGGTAGTCGTAGTAATTCCTTACTAACCTCAACAATCTGCCCTATGTCATATCCCTTTACCTTTCCGTGACTGATTTTGACCGCATTCTCTATTAGTGATAACATGAAAGCTTTACTTCCATAACCAAGGAGTGGTATGTTAGCCTTTTCAGTGGCGCGGAGAGCATGGGACACCTCATCAGCCGAAGCGTATGGGGCAAGTATCTCACAGTACACTTTCTTCACTGTATCAAAGTAGGTTTGGCTACCCCACAGTGTGTCGTCAGCATCAAATGCTATAAGTGAAATCTCCGTCATAAGCCTAAAAAATTAAATATTATTGTTATCGTGGACATTCTCTTCTTCATTGAACCTTGTCCAATGAAGGCTGGTCGTAGACGGTAAATAATAATCTTCCTTTCAACTATAATAAAAACCTCCTTTTCTTTCTTTTCGCAGCAAAGATAATTCTTTTTTTCGTTATTACAAGTTTTTCAACAATATTTTTACCATCATAAATGTTAATTTTGCTTTTATTAATTATATTCAAACACTATATATTTATCGACAAAACAAATATTTCTATTAACTAACATGTTTTTGTTATGATTCTTGTTAACACATGAGAAGCCTATATAGAGTACATGATTGGAGTATTTAAAACGACGAAAAGTTTGATTATCTCAATTATTTTTGCTTTCTTTGTGGTCACTTTTGTCTGTGATAATGACCTACGCTTAAATACTATTGTGTAATTGTTAATATCATATAAACCCAGGCAACACACCTAATTGGAGACTAAAAACAAAATGGAACAAAAACTCTTGACAATAGCCTTGTTATCTTCAGCTTTCGGAACGGGACAGAAAATGATAGCACAAACACGTGGAACGACAACAGAAAAGCCTAATGTGATTATCATATTAGCTGATGATCTTGGTTATGGTGATTTAGAGTGTTATGGTGCTAAAAACGTTCATACACCTAATATCAATAGACTTGCAAAGTCTGGTATTCAGTTTATGAACGGCCATGCTGTTGCTGCTACAAGTACTCCTTCAAGGTATTCTCTTCTCACGGGTGAGTATGCTTGGCGTCGAGAAGGTACTGATGTTGCTGCTGGCAATGCTGGAATGATTATCAAACCCAGCCAGTTTACGATGGCTGACATGTTTAAGAGTCGTGGCTATGCGACCTGTGCTATAGGCAAATGGCACCTCGGCTTGGGCGATAAGGGTGGTGAACAAGACTGGAATGCACCTTTACCAGAGTCTTTAGGTGACCTCGGTTTTGATTATCATTATATCATGGCTGCCACAGCAGACCGTGTCCCATGTGTTTTTATCGAGAATGGGGTAGTAGCTAACTATGACCCAACTCATCCAATAGAAGTGTCATACGTGAAAAACTTTGATGGTGAGCCAACAGGACGTAAGAACCCAGAACTCCTTTATAATATGCGTTCGAGCCATGGTCATGATATGTCTATCGTCAATGGCATTGGTAGAATAGGATATATGAAGGGTGGGGGAAAAGCTCTATGGAAGGATGAGAACATTGCAGACTCCATCCTTTCTCATGCTATGAAATTCATTGACAAACATAAGAAAGAACCTTTCTTTATGTATTTCGCAACGAATGATGTTCATGTTCCACGCTTTCCTCATGAGCGTTTCCGTGGGAAGAACCTAATGGGAGTGCGTGGAGACGCTATTGTTCAGTTTGATTGGACAGTGGGACAGTTACTGAAGAAGCTGCATGAACTAAAGATAGATGACAATACACTCGTTATTCTTACAAGCGATAACGGACCTGTTGTAGATGATGGGTATCAAGATCGTGCCGAAGAACTACTTAATGGACACAGTCCTGCAGGGCCTTTCCGTGGCAATAAGTATAGTGCCTTTGAAGGTGGAACTGCCGTACCATTCATTGTATCTTGGCCTCGTAAGATTAAAGGAGGAGTCGTGTCAAAAGCCCTTGTGAGTCAGATAGATCTATTGTCGTCATTGGGCTCACTTGTGCATGCACGATTCCCTAAAGGGAGTGCACCTGATAGTCGCAACTATCTCCCTACTATTCTCGGCAGTGATCAGAGGGGACGTGATTATGTGATAGGCCAATCTAACACGCATGTCCTTTCTGTCTTGACGCCTCAATACCGTTATATCGAACCAAGCAATGGACCAAAGATGATTCAGTGGGGACCAAAGATTGAAACAGGTAACCTCCCTGTGCCACAGCTTTATGATATGACAGTCAGCCCATACGAAACAAATAATGTTGCTGCAGAGCACCCAGACGAAGTCTCTCGTATGCAAGATATATTGAAGAACGAAAGGAGTAAGTAATTTCAACATTAGCAGGCAACTTTATGCTATCCTCTCAGGAGTAAATAACCATAGGTGACTTTTGTTGTTATTATAATACCATCAGTCCACAAACCTATGAAGAATGGAAGACTAAAGATTACTAATGTGAGAGGATATTTAATACCCATTATTACCGAAATAAGTTTTATTTTGATTTGCTGTCACTTTTAACATTTCAACTAAATATTCTGGTTTTCAGTTAGTTGAATAGCTTTTTTAGATGACAGATATGACAGGAAAAGTAATTTCCAATGGAATGTTTAGTTATAACAAAGTAACATGATGATACAAAATTGGAGTTGATATAGTACACATAAGAATCATTTTTTATAGAGTATGATAAGAGTAACCTACATGCAACTGGTTCTCTTTATCACTATGTTGTATTGTTTTTGACTATGAATAAACCTATACAAAATATTTTTCTTATTTCTTTACCATCACACCATTGCTTATCAAACAACAATGTCTTAGTCATCAATCCATGCTGTAATAATCACTGTACAATTATGAAGAACTAATAAAGATATGAAAAACCTTTACATGTAATCAAGCTAAACATCATCAAAATATAGGTAATGTAGCACTTAAGATACTGTTGATAACATCCACTAATTCAATATATTATACATGGTGATAAAGGAGACGCCTTTCTTGGTCCAAGAAGGGCATTTTCAACGCATAAGAAGGGCATATTCTTGAATAGAGTTAGGCCTCTTCTATGTGATTGAAAAGCATGGCATGTATGCGAGGAGAGTAAATATTATTGACATTCCGCTAAAGATAAAGGAATGAAGGGGAACCCTATAAACGCATGAATCCCGGCTCCTATAAGGAGACCGGGATTATGTTGTTTGTTTGGAATAGTTGTTTGTTTGTTTCGCTTT
>ERZ772779.41-NODE-41-length-52957-cov-19.857416_pt1 | contig 52957 bp, 42 predicted proteins | sample MGYA00511360_ERZ772779 | MGnify/ENA primary metagenome ERZ772779 (study PRJEB29015, sample SAMEA2738112) | human oral metagenome | biome: human oral; feature: human-associated habitat; material: saliva | place: China | collected 2231 ...
GTTTTTCTTTCCGCAGGCTATGGCAGCCAGGAGGCAGAAGGAGAACAGAAGGAAGTGGAGTAACCTTTTCATGGTAGTGTTTTTTGAATTGGGTGAAACTTAATCTTGAGGTTGTGTGGGATAATGTCATCCCATGTGCGCAAATATATGGCTTTATTCTTAATGAACCAATGTTTTGTGGTAGGAATTTTTAATTTGCGTGGAAGGCGTTCTCATTTCTCCTTTCATAATGGGGAGGAGATGGTGCTTTGGAGAACGGCTGTGCAGCAATAGATAGAGGTGAAGGGAGGGACAAAAAAATCCCGCAGGCGATGTGGAATAGCCTGCGGGATTTTCGGTGGTTTGATGAGTGCCTCGTTTCCGTTCGATGAGGTAGGGGAATGGCGAAGCTGTGAGATCAGACGGTGATGTTGAGAATCTCGAGCTGGATGACGCCGCGGGGTGTTTGTGCGTCGACGATGTCACCCACCTTGTGGCCGAGGAGGGCTTGGGCAATGGGGGTGGTGCTCGAAATTTTGCCGGCGCGGAGATCGGCTTCGCTTTCCGAAACGATGGTGTACTTCATCTTGGCGCCGACCTTCACGTTCTTCATCTCAACGGTGGAGAGGATCTGGACGATGTCGGTGCGGAGCTTGGAGGTGTCGATGATCTTGGCTGCTGCGATGGTGGCTTTGAGTTCGTTGATCTTGGTTTCGAGGTGGGCTTGCGCTTCTTTTGCCGCGTCGTATTCGGCGTTTTCGGAGAGGTCGCCTTTGTCGCGGGCTTCAGCGATGGCTGCCGATGCAGCCGGGCGGTCGATTTGCTCCATACGGCGGAGCTGGGCGACGAGGCTGTCGTAGCCCTCTTGGGTCATGTATGCCATGTTGGTCTATTCGGGTTAGCTTGCTTGAAAAATGTGAGGTGGGTGCCGCGATTAGTTGGGGTCGGCATCCTGTTGCGGGGCGTTGTCGGCGTTGCCATTTTCGGCATTGCCGTTGTTGCGCCCATTTTTGCGTCGGCGGGCACCTCCGCGGCGTCGGCGGTTGTTGCGTCGTGCCGTGGGTTGCGCGTCCGACGATTCTTCTTCTGGCGTGTCGGTGCGTTCCGCCTCGTCGGCGAGATCGTTTTGCGCTCGTTCTACGTCGCGGCGGTGGGCTTCTTCGCGCAAACGGCGTTCGGCCTTTTCGGCACGGCGACTTTGTTCGGCCGGCGGCGGTGTGGTGTTGGTGTAGCCGGCGGCGTTTTGTGCCTTGTTCTGACGGCGCGCACGTTTTTTCTGTTGTTCAGTGCGCGGTGCGGGCGCCTCTTCGGGCATTTCGTTTGTGGAATGGGCGGGTGCTCCGCTTTCTTCGTCAGAACGATCGGTGGCTGATGCTACACTCGGATCAGCCTCCTGCGCAGTGGACTGTTCCACCGGCAAAACTGAGCTTTCGTCGGGCGAAGCATCACGTTTCTCTTGTGTGAAGAGCGTATCGAGTTCGTCGGTGGACTCGGCAACGGGGTCGGCCGGCTCGTCAGTGGAGGAGATGGCCTCCTTCGGCTGTTCCGGCTTCAGCTTGTCGGCGATGGCAGCGGGCAATTGCATGGGAGCAAACACTGCCGTAGGTTCTTCCGGCTGAACAGTCGGTGTTGCTTCCTGGCCTTGCGCCTCAATGCGATCCGACTGCGGCAGAATGTTGGGCGTGTCGGGTAGTGCCTGTGCAGGTTGCTGTTGAGGCTGCGGCTCGTCGTGGCTTACCATCGTTGGGGCTTGTGCCGCCGTTTCGCTTTGCGGAGCCGTCGTGGGCGCCGCCGCTTCGTTCGCTAAGGTCTCGTTGGCTTGAACTGCTGATTCGTTGCGCGGCACATCGGCATTTTGAACGGCCGTCGGTTCGGCGTCAGCACGCTGCTCTTTGCGTTGAGAGCGATCGTGGGGCTGTTCCTTTTGGGACGCAGTCGTTGCACTTTCGCCGGGCGTACCTACCTCGGAGGCTGCGGTGTTGTTTTCAGCAGCCGGAGTCTCCTTCGGTTCCTGCGCGGGGGCGTTCTTTTTCGATCTGTGGCGTTCGTCTGTCTTCGCCTTGGGCGCATCGGCAGCGGCCTCATTTTTGCTTTCGTCGTTGGCCGTTTCGCGCTCCGCTGCGCGACGTCGTTGCTCACGTTCCTTGCGTGCTTCGGCGCCTTTGTTTTTGCGGTCTTTGCGCTCGGCGTTGCCTTTTGCTCCGTCTTCGTCTTGCTTTTCACTGCGCGCTTTGGTGTTTTTGCGCTCAGTGTTTTTGTCTTCTCGATTTTCTTTTTGACGGTCGGCTCGTTTGTCGTTGCGCTGCTCTCCGCCTTTCTCTTTGCGGCTGCGTTCGTTGCGCGCATTGTCTTTGCGGGCGGGGGTGCCTTCGCTTTGTTCCTTGGCGATTTCCGCTTCGATCTCGTCTATCTTGGGCACGGTGAAGAACTCTTCGGCGCCCATGGCCGTGCGCTTTTCTTTGGCGCGGAATACGCTGTCGAGGAACTGCGGTTCGCGGCGCAGTTTCGTGAGTGCGTCCTTGGCTGCGGTTTGGTGACTCTCTTTTTTCGAGTAGCCCATACCTTCTCCGGCGTAGAGTCCTTCGATGACGATGGTGGTGAGGAACGAGGGGCCGTTGGCTTTGTCGGTGTCGGTGGCGCTGTCCTTGAATTCGAGTCGGATGCGGTTTTTTTGGCTCCACTCCAAAAGCTTGCTTTTGAAGTTGACTTCTTTGCTTGCCACGGATTCGAGGTCGAGGACGGCACCGATGATGCGTTGCTCGACGAAGCGGAAGGCGTAGCGGAATCCTCGGTCGAGATAGATGGCGCCCATGAGGGCTTCGAAGGAGTTTCCGCCGAGGTAGGAGTTGTGGGTGCGGCTGTGGGTCTGGCTCTGGATGAGGCGATCGATGTGGAGCTCTTTGGCCAGTTTGCCGAGTGATTCGCGCGATACGATTTTCGAACGCGTATTGGTGAGGAAGCCTTCGCGCTTGTTGGGGAAATGGCGATAGACGATGTGGCTGACGACGGTTTCGAGGACGGCGTCTCCGAGAAACTCGAGTCGCTCATTGTTTAGCGGCTTGTTGCCGAGTTTTTTCGATCGATACTCTTGTGACTTGTGGGCGAATGCCGTGCGATAGAGATCGATGTTGTGTGGGCAGAAGCCCATGATGTCGTAGAGGGCTGAGCGAAACTCCCGATCTTTACAGAAAAAGAGTTTGGCTCGGTCGAATAGATTTTTCATAATGGGGTGGGGAGGACGAGAGAACGCAGCGCATGGGGGACGAGAGCGAAAAAATAGTTTTGTACGCTTGGTCATTACGTGTGTAACAACCAAGCGTACAATCCGTATTTTTCAATCCCACAGCGGGGAATGCGTTCTGTTCAGTCTTCTCAGGCTTGATACTTCTTGACGATGCAGCAGGCATTGTGTCCGCCGAATCCGAAAGTATTGGAAAGCGCTGCACGCACGGTGCGTTGCTGAGCCTTGTTGAAGGTGAAGTTCATGTTGTAGTCGATGTTTTCGTCGCGGTCTTCCTCATCGTGATTGATGGTGGGCGGTACGATGTCGTTTTGTACGGCCAGACAGCAAACGATGGCTTCTACAGCGCCGGCAGCACCGAGTAAGTGGCCGGTCATCGACTTGGTGGAGGATATGTTGAGTTGGTATGCGTGGTCGCCGAAAACCTGCTTGATGGCTTTGGCTTCGGAGACGTCGCCGACGGGCGTGGACGTGCCGTGCACATTGATGTAGTCAATGTCTTCGGGTTGCAGTCCGGCATCCTCGAGGGCGCGCTGCATCACGAGTTTGGCACCGAGTCCTTCGGGATGGGAAGCCGTGAGGTGGTGGGCATCTGCGCTCATACCTGCACCGGCAATTTCGCAATAGATCTTTGCGCCGCGTGCCTTGGCGTGTTCAAGTTCTTCGAGCACGAGAATACCTGCGCCTTCGCCCATGACGAAACCGTCGCGGCTCTCGCTGAAGGGGCGGCTGGCGCGTTGCGGATCGTCGTTGCGGGTGGAGAGAGCGTGCATGGCGTTGAAACCGCCGAGGCCTCCGGGGGTGATGGCTGCTTCTGCGCCGCCGGTGATGATGGCGCTGGCTTTGCCGAGACGAATGAGGTTGAAAGCGTCGGCAATGGCGTTGGTCGACGAGGCACAAGCCGAAGTTGTAGTGTAGTTAGGACCGTGGAATCCGTACATGATAGAGATCTGTCCGGATGCGATGTCGGCGATCATCTTGGGGATGAAGAAGGGGTTGAAGCGAGGTCCCTTCTCTTCGTGAGTGAGGGCGTATTCGCTGATTTGCTCTTCGAAAGTGTGGATACCGCCGATGCCCACTCCGAGCACTACACCGATGTTGTCTTTGTCGATCGTTTCGAGATCCATACCGCTGTCTTGTACAGCTTGCATTGCCGCCACGACTGCATATTGTTCATAGAGATCCATTTTGCGAATCTCTTTGCGGTCAATGAAATCTGCTGCCTTGAAGTCTTTGACTTCGCAGGCAAACTGCGTTTTGAACCGTGAAGCGTCGAAGCTTTGGATAGGTGCTGCGCCGCTAACGCCGTTAATGAGGCTGTTCCACGTGGCTTCGAGGGTGTTGCCGACGGGGGTGATGGCACCGAGACCGGTGACGACTACTCTTTTGAGTTCCATAGGGGTGTGGGGATTAGTGGGAGATGAGAGGATGCTACGCTGAAATGTGCTAATGCGCCGGTGCCGCCGAATGGGTACCGTAGCGCATTAGCACATTTGCGAAGAGATGAGCGTTAGCTCACCTCGTTGAGCGCGGGCAAGATCACTTGGCGTGTTCTTCGATGTACGCGATAGCGTCACCTACGGTGGAGAGCTTTTCAGATTCCTCTTCGGGGATGGTGATGTTGAATTCCTTTTCGAGATCCATCATGAGTTCTACCGTTTCGAGAGAGTCTGCGCCGAGGTCGTTGGTGAAGCTTGCATCTTCACGTACGTCAGCTGCATCAACGCTGAGCTTTTCTACGATGATTGCCTTTACTTTTTCTGCAATTTCAGACATTGTTGTTCTTATTTTGATGATTAGAAATTAGTCATTTCCGAGGTTACAGCTGCAAAAGTAGTGGTATTTCTTCAAACCGGCAAAGGTTTCCCCCATAAAAAGCGCGTTTTTTGCTCATTTGCGCGCGTTTTGTGCAGCTGAGTAGGGGGAATTTGGAACTTCTGACCTTGATTTTTCGTGAAAAATGAGTTGGCGCTCGGTCGAAGGCAAGCGAGAAATAGTATGATCAGGGAGAAGCTCGAAGGCACATCCTGTCAACGCGCATGCGGCGAGGCTATTTGCGCTCACTTTCCTGTGATGATTTTGCGAATGTCGTTGAGTTTATTGAGCGCCTCGACCGGAGTGAGGTGGTTGACGTCGAGATGCAGAATTTCGTCGCGGACGGCTTCGAGCACCGGATCGTCGAGTTGGAAAAACGACAGCTGAGTGCCGTTGGCAACACCGTTGGTTGATCCGTCTCCTGCTGTGGGAGGCTGCACTTGTCGGTTGTCCGCGTTGTTGTGTTCCAACTGGTGCAAAATCACTTCCGCCCGTTGCACAATCGCATTCGGCATCCCTGCCAGACGTGCCACATGGATACCGAAAGAGTGTTCCGAACCGCCGCGCGCCAATTTGCGGAGAAAAACGATGCGGTGATCCACTTCGCGCACGGAAACATTGTAGTTTTTGATGCGCGGGAAAAGCGCTTCCATGTCGTTGAGCTCATGATAGTGAGTGGCAAAAAGCGTACGCGCATGCATTTTGGGACGTTCGTGCAAGTGTTCCACGATGCTCCACGCGATGGAAATGCCGTCGTAAGTCGAAGTGCCGCGTCCCAACTCGTCGAAAAGCACCAAGCTGCGTTGCGTGATGTTGTTCATGATGTTCGCCGCCTCGCTCATTTCGACCATAAAGGTACTCTCGCCCACCGAAATGTTGTCCGATGCGCCCACACGCGTGAAGATCTTGTCGACGATGCCCACCCGGGCCGAGTCAGCCGGGACGAACGAACCGATTTGCGCCATCAAGGTGATAAGCGCAGTTTGTCTCAGCAGCGCACTCTTACCCGCCATGTTCGGTCCTGTGATCATCATGATCTGCTGTTCCGCCGTGTCCAGTCGCACATCGTTGGGCACATATTCCTCACCCGGCGGCATGAGCGTCTCGATCACCGGGTGTCGTCCGGCTTTGATGTCCAACACCTCGCTTTCGTCCACCACCGGGCGAACATAGTGTTGTGCCATCGCCAGCACCGCCAGCGAGTGGTATACGTCCAACTCCGCGAGCGCATGCGCATTGCGTTGCAGCGCCGCGATATGTTCGGCCGCCGCCGCCACCAGTTCGCCGTAAAGTCGGGTTTCGAGCACCAGAATTTTGTCTTCTGCCCCGAGGATTTTCTCCTCATATTCCTTCAACTCCTGCGTGATATAGCGTTCCGCATTGACGAGCGTCTGTTTGCGTATCCATTCCGGCGGTACAAACTCCTTATAAGTATTGCGCACCTCCATGTAGTAGCCGAACACGTTGTTGAAGCCGATTTTCAGACTCTGAATGCCGGTACGTGCAACTTCGCGTTCTTGTATTTGGAGCAAATAGTCCTTTCCCGAGGTCTGAATGTTGCGCAGTTCGTCGAGTTGTGCATTCACTCCGTTGGCGATGACTTGTCCCTTGTTCACCGTGAGCGGCGGGTCGGTGCGCAATTCGCGTTCGATGCGCTGCCGCAACGGTGTGCAAGCGTCCAGTCGTTCGCCGATGTTGCGAATGCTCTCTTGCGCAGCCTGCTTGCACGCATTTTTGAGCACCACCACCGTTTCCAAAGCACAGCGCAGTTGCTGCATCTCTCGCGGGTTGATGCGTCCGGTTGCCACTTTCGAAACGATGCGTTCCAGATCGCCCACCTTCCCCAGTTCCATTTCGCAGAGTTCTCGAAATTCCGGTTCGCGGAAGAAATGCTCCACACTGTCCAGTCGCTGTTCAATCTCCTTCACCGAGCGAAGCGGGAAAAGCACCTGCCGTCTCATCAGTCGCGCCCCCATCGGTGAGAGCGTTCGGTCGAGCACTGCGAGCAGCGACGTCCCGTCACCGTGGTTGGTCGAAATGAGTTCGAGATTGCGAATCGTGAATTTGTCAAGCCGCACGAAACGCTGCTCTTCGATGCGGGTGATGCGAGTGATGTGTTCGATGTGGTGGTGTTGCGTCTGGTCGAGATACGTCAGGATCGCTCCCGCCGCCGTGATCGCCGTGTGCAGGTGGTCCACGCCGAAGCCTTTGAGATTCTTCACCTCAAAATGTTTCAACACCTTGGTGCGTGCCGAGCCTTCTGAAAAAGCCCAGTCGTCGAGTTCAAAAATGAAATAGCGTCCCGAAAACAACTGTTCGAATTTCCCTTTCTCCCCGCGTTGAATGAGCACCTCTTTCGGGGCAAAGCCCGTCAGCAATTTGTCGATGTACTCCGTGTCGCCTTCGGCCACCAGGTATTCGCCCGTCGAAATGTCGAGCAGCGAAAGTCCCACATCGGCCGCGCCGAAGTGCACGGCAGCCAGAAAGTTGTTTTCCCGACTCGAGAGCACATTGTCCCCCAGCGCCACCCCCGGTGTCACCAACTCGGTGATGCCTCGTTTCACCAATTTCTTGGTCAACTTCGGGTCTTCGAGCTGGTCGCAGATGGCCACTCGATATCCTGCCCGGATCAGGCGCGGCAGGTAGTTGTCGAGCGCATGGTGGGGAAAACCTGCCATTTCCGTCGAGGCGTTCGCCCCCTTTTGGTTGCGTTTCGTCAGGGTGATCCCCAGCACCTGCGAGGCCGTGACGGCATCTCCGCAATACGTTTCGTAGAAGTCGCCGCAGCGAAACAGCAGAATCGCATCGGGGTTGGCCGCTTTCATGTCATGAAACTGCCGCATCATCGGAGTGAGTTCGTCTTTGGCCATAGGAGGGAAAAATAAGGGGGTGAAACAATTGTGCGCATCGGTCGGCGCCATGTGCAAAGTTACGCATTCTTGCCGAAACGCAAAACCGCCCCGTCCTGCGAGAGGACGAGGCGGAAAATCAATAGGAGAGAAGTAAGTCAGCTGTGCGCTTATTTCACAACCACCTTCTTGCCGTTTACGATGTAGAGACCGGCGGGGAGGTGTTTCGTGTCTTTCACGCGTACGCCCGAGAGGGTGTAAACAGCGTTGACTTGCTTGCCGTTGGCAACTACGCGACCCACGGTGGTGATGGTACCGTTCGTTTCGAGGTACTTGTCACCGGTTTCGGTAGTCACGGGCATCTTCGAGAAGTAACCCGAACCGGCAGCAACCGATTCACCCACTTCCGAGAGGAGCACCTTAGAGTGATCAGCGTTGAAGACACCGCTGTCCTTGTTCACCTTGGTCGTTTCGAATACCGGAACGAGACCGTTGACAGGCGTTGCGGGCGTGCTCACGGGAGCGAGCGTAGCGAGCGTCTGAGCCTTAGAGATGAGGTTGATCACCGTTTCTTGGTCACCGTCTTCGGGGATGAGCACGTAAGCCTGACCGGCTTCGAGGGTACCCGTGTGCTTCTTGAGTTGGATGCGGTTGTTGGCATCCTGACCGATTACAGTGTAGAAGTCGTTTGCACCGGGATCAGCTGCGATGGGCAGCGTGATGATCTGGGGCACACCCTTCATGATGGGCAGCGTGAAGCCGTCAGCGAGGGCCTCTTCGAGATCGTGAGCAGCTTCCTTGAAGGTGAAGGCCGAGTTGTCCTTACCGTTTGCTTCGTTCCAGAGCACGAGGTTCTTCGAACCGGGTTCAGCGTTCAGGTAGACGTACGACTTATCCTGTACGTCGGCCGTGTCAGCCACGAGGTTGAAGCAGCCGGAAGTCTTCGCATAGCGGAGATCGAGCGTGTAGGGGTTCTTGCGGAGGCTCATCACACGCGTACCCTTCTCTTCCTTCGGAGCGAGGTAGAGTCCGGTGTAAACGTTCTGATAAGTGTAACCGCCGGCCACCTTCGTCAGCTTCCAGTAAGCGCCGAGGCGAGAGTTGAAGTCAGCCACATCCTTGTAGGTGCTGCCGTCCTTCACGCGGCCGTCGAGCTTGAGGTAGTTTTGCGTCGAAGCCGTGTTAGCCACTACGCTGTTTTCAGCTACGCTAGCTTCAGAAGACTTGCTGATGATGCGATAGATACCGTCGGCGGGCACGTTGAGCTTTTCAGCGAATGCCTTGTTGGCGGCGTCAACCTGAGCGAGGAGGTCGTTCACCTGAGCAACGGTGGGCTGCTTCACATCGGTGATGGCCTTGAGCTTGCCGGCAACCGCTTCGATGGCAGCCTGGTAAGTGGCCTTCGATCCGGCAGCGTAGTAACCCATGTCGGTGCCTTCTTCAGCAGCAGCCTCGAGTGCCTTGGCGGCGTCGAGTGCCTTCGTCACGCGAGAGGGATCAGGATAGTTCTTGAGGAACTTGTCGTAGGCAGCCTGGAGCGCTTCGATCGAAGCCTTCGTAGCCTGCTTGTTGTTCACTTCGTTCTTCAGCGTTGCGATAGCACCGGTGAGGGCGTCGCGGTCAGCCTGAGGAACAGCGTCGATGAGCGAGTTCTGGCTGTCGTAAGCGCCTTTGTAAACGCGGAATTCAGAGCCATAGAAGAACTTGTTGCCGTTGGCTTCGCCGTTACCTACTGTCTTGGTCACCTCCATGCGGAAGTACTTGTAGGCACCCTTGTCAGAGGGAATCACGAAGTGAGCCGTACCGGCGAAGTTCGTCTTCTTCACTTCCGTACCGTTGTTGTCCCACGTTACGGTGTAGGGATAGCTGAACGTAGAAACCGCAAGCGAATCCCAACCTTGGTTCTTCTTCCAAGCGTCGAAGTCAACGACGTTGTTGCCGTTTTCGTCCGTTACCACATTACCGTCCTGGTCGTGCTTGTCGGCCTTGTTGGCAGCGAGGGCAGCTTCGGTCTTGGCACCCCAGATCGTGATCTTTTCGGGTGCACCGCCGTTGGCGTTACCGTGGTTACGCTTCACCCACTTGAGGAGGAGTTCGCTCTCGGGGTTGTCGAGCTGGAATTGGAGGTAGTGACCGCCCTTCCAAGCGTCGTCGCCACCGTGCCAGCTGGTGTGGAAGTAGGTTTCGGGGTTGCCGTCGAGGAGCACAGCGGGTTCGTGTTCAGCGCCCACGCCTTCTTCCTTGTCGGCCATGTCGCTCGAAAGCTTCGTGCCGTCAGTGATCAGACCGTCTTGCGTGAGTTTGCCGCTGGTAGCATCTTCGATGCGGTTGCCCGAAGCGTCAACACCCATGTAAGCGAAGCCGTTGTTGTAAGCAGTTTGTGCCTGCTGGAGGAGCTTCTGGGCCTTTTCGTTGTTGATGTCTTGTTCGGCACTCTTCAGGAGGTCAGCCACTTCCTGGTCGGTGATGGTGCGTGCCTTGAAGGTCGAACCGTCAGCCTGCCAGTCCCAAACCACGGTACCGTTGTGGTCGCTACCGGTGTGCACACCGCCGAATTCCCAACGGTCGCCGCCGCTGTAACCCCAATACTGACCTTTACCGCGCCAGAGGTCGGGCGAGTAGAAGCAGAAGTAGCCGGGGTAGTTGCGGCTGGTCACGATGTTGTAGGAAGCCTCAGCTCCATCCGTCATTTCGATACGAGCGCTGGGAACGATACTGCCGTTGGAGGCAATGTTCTGAGCCGTACCCACGTAACGATTGGTAGCCAAGTTTTGGAAGAAGAAGTAACCGGGTTTCGCATCGTTCTTCGTCACCTTCCAGATGTACTTCAAGCTCTTGTAGTTGAGCGGAGCATCCTTCTTGTAGGTGATGTCGCCACCCTTGTAAGTCCAATGCAGTTGCTTGTCCTTATCGTTCACTGCACCACCGTCGTAAAGTGCACCGTCGTCATAGCCGGTACCCTGCGAGCGGTAGGAAGTGAGGATGTAGTAACCGGGCTCGAGCACCTTACCCGAGGTGGTGAAGGTGGTGTAAGCCTTGGGCAGATCTACCACGAGCTGATCGATCTCGTCGTCGGTAGCCGTTGCGCCACCGTTGAGGATCTCTTGCGACTTGTTGTAGAGTGCCATGAAGGCGTCGTACTTCGCCTGGTTGTACTCACCGATGTTGTTACCGCGGGGGAACTTCTCGGAGAATTCATCCACGTTGAAGTTGGCACCGAGCGATTCGGCGATCACAGCCTGGAGGTCTTCCTTGGCAGTGAGCTCGTTGGCGGCGTACACCAACCACGCGTTGCGGTTGTAGTCCGTGCCCTTGCCGGCATCGCCGTTGAGCGACGTCTTGGGGCAGGTGAGGAGGAAGTTGTACTCGCTGTACTTGTCGTCCTTCTTTTTCGCTTCGGGCGAAACGAGCACGACGGTGTTGTCACCGCTCACAAAGGTGAAGGTGCTCAAGTCGAGATTCTCGTTGTTGGCACGAGCTTCTTCCACGTAAGCGCGAACGCCCTTGATGGTTTCGGTTGTGTCAACACCGTCAGCCTTGGCATGCGTCCACTCGTAGGAGTGTTCGGGATCCTTGACTTCAGTGACTTGCTTCACTTCGATCTTCCAAGCACGATCCGTAGCGGAGGTGTAGAAGTTTTGGTTCGAAGGATCTGCAAGATACTGGTTTTCGTTCACGCCTTTGCGCTTGAGGTAGAAGGTCTTACCGTCACCCGTTGCTTCAAAGACGAAAACGTTGTCGAGCGTCAAGCTGGTCGTTGTGGTGAACTTCTGTCCGGCGAGGAAGCAGTTGCCGTTCGCAGCTTCGGAGAACGCAGGCTGAAGCACATACGATTGTCCGGCTACGATGTTGGTCACTGCACCATCGTTGACGTTAGCACCCCAATGGCGAGCAGACGCACTTGTCGCTCCGGCCACCAGGAGGGCGGTCAAAGCAAACAAATTGCAAACCTTTTTCATTGAAGATTTAACATTAAAGTTAGACATAGAGATAATTCGATGGGACACGATGCGACTTCCATGTACCTCCCCCATCGAAAACAGAAGGGTCACGGAAGTTTAGTGCAGGGTGTTCGTGCGACAAAGATAGAGAAAAAAAACTACACATGGCAGATTCGCATCTAAAAAACGACGAGTTTCTGCCCTACAGCACTGCATTTTATACTTTGTGGCCCCTTGTGTTTTTTGAAAAATCTAAATGATTTCCGCTGATCCCGTTGATCGATTAACCGAAAAGTGTTGAATCTATCCTTGCGTTTTTCCGGTTTCGTGTGGGAGAAGGGGATTCTTCGGCGCGCTGTTTGTGCTGTTCGTCGTGTCTGTTCGGTAAACGACGGAAAGGGGTGCCGATGCTCGGTGGGAGACAGCGCGTCGATGTAAACCGAGTGCCGCCGGAGCGGAGAAAAACGGACGATGTCGCTCAGCAACGCCGCATCGTCGGCTCCCCCCTTTCACTTTGTGGTCACGCTGCGCTGAGCGGTGTTTCTCACGTGCGCACTTGTCGCGCGCCCGCACGCGCACCCCACTCGAAGTTGCTTTTTTGCCTTCACTCCTTCACCCATGTGGCGTAAACGTTTGTACTTCATGTGATTAGGGGTGAAGGTCTTTGCGCAGCGCCTTCACCCCCTCGGCAGGTCGACCGCGTAAGCGGAAGTTCACGCACCGTTATTCCATTTTTCCTCGCGGCGATGCCTTATTTCGCGCGCGTTTTCGAGGAAAAACAGGCTGTTTTCCAAAGTCGACCGCGGTGAAGGGTGAAGCACCAAAGCCTTCACACTTATCGGGGTGTGATTCAGCGTGTTATGCAATGTGGGTGAAGCGGTGAAGGCAAAAAACGAAAAAGCGTGGACGCGCGCGCGTCATGCGCGCGAAGGCTTGTGTGTTCACCCCGTGGTTGGCGTGTTTTGTTTCGGTACTGTCGTGGTGCTCGCGGATGCCGGGCGAGCCCATGAGCTTATCGGCGTTGGGCTTCGAGTGAAAGCGAATCGTGGTGCTCACGCAGTTCGCGGAGTGCCGTCTCGATCATGGTGTCCCTGCCGCGCTGTCGGTCGTCGGCCGAAAGGTGGGCACGCACATCCGGTGCGATGCCGAACTCCGTGTGCTCGCCGTGCACGTCGAGTGCGGGACTCGCCGAGAAGCGAATGCTCCACCCGCCCGGCAGTTCCGAACTGAAGGGCATGCCCGATCCGCCACCGGTGCGGTCGCCCACCAGCAGCACGCCGGGCAGGGTTTTCAGGTACATGGCAAAGGAATTGGCGGCGCTGAAGGTGCGGCGGTTGATGAGCACCGCCACGGGTTTCTGCCACCGCAACCCTTTGAGGGGGCTGAGGCGCACGGGTTTCGGTGTGGAGAATGCGTTGTGTGCGGGGCCTGTTTTGTGCATGATGTAGCCCACCGTGACCGTGCGATTGGTGAAGATCGAAGCCAGCGTCTCGGCCGAGGTGAGTTGGCCGCCGCCGTTGCTGCGCACATCGACGATGAGGGCGTCGCAGAGGGCAAAATGCCGCATGACTTCGTGCAGATTGCCCGCGCCGATCGCCACGTTGAAGGAGCTGCAGCGGATGTAGCCCACATTGCCCGGCAGCACCTTGTATTGGAGTCCCGACGCGGTGCGATATTCGTCGGCCGTGCCGAGCACCACACGTTGCAACGAGTCGTCGAAGTCGGTGGGGTAGGCCTCGTACCACTTTGTGTAGCGGGCCGTGTTGAAAGGAGTCCAGAGGTTGACATGGCCGTCGCGCAGTTCGTCGCAGAGGTTGGCCAGCACTTGATAGAGCGCTTGCGACGACATGGAGTCGGACACCTGCGGGGCATAGCGGCGGTGCACCTCGTTCCAATCCAGTCCGTATTCCTTGTGCTTGTAGTCGAAGAAGCAGTAGTGCTCATCGATGATTTTCCACAGCGCTTCGAAGTCGCCGCGCGGCGTGGAGGGGAGGTCGTCGGCTTGCACGCAGGCGGTGAGTGCGGTGAGCAGCAGCGGCAGCGAGAGGAGGAGGCGGAGGAGGTGTTTCATCGGGGGAGAAATTGGACCAGGCGCGAATAGCCGATCACGAAGGTGTGATTCCAGGCGTGGCGCTCCAGTCGGTTGACGCAACTCTGACGGATGTCGGCTTTGTAGCCCAGGGTGATGCATGCGCGGCGCAGGGGAATGCTCACGGTGGTGAGGAAGCGCAGCGAGGGGGCGGAAAAGGGCGTGGTGGGCACGACATTGCGGTCGGTGTGTCCAAGTGAGAAAATTTCGTAGTAGGACTGTCCGTAGTTGGGGGTGAACATCAGTCCCAAGAGGGGCACATCGAGTTGCGATTGCCACACCCAGCGGCGTCCCCACAGCGTGAAGGGGTGAGCGAGTGCACCGGAGAAGGCCACATCGACTGCGGCGCGCGCCTGTGCCGGGTTGTTGCCGTTGCGCTGGTTGTAGGTGCCGCCGAGGTGCAGTGCGCCCAGTGCTCCCGCGCTCCACTGCCACGCGGAACTGAGTGGCGAGAGGCGTCGGCGCCAACCGGCATCCATTTGCAGCTCGATGTCCAGTGCGGTGCCGTTGCCGGCCGGATTGGTGGCCGAGGTGCCGTTGAGGTCGAAGAGCGTGACGAAGGCATTGCGCCCGCCGCGTCCGCTGTGGCGCTCGCCGATGCGGGTGAAAGAGAGGGTGGTGCCACTGTAATTCAGCGGCGAGAGGTAGCTGTCATAGAGGTTGTTGTGCCCCACGCCGAACAGGTAGGTGCGTTCCACGCGGCCGGTGAGTGTATCGGCATCGGTGGTGTGCTGTGGCGATTCAGCGCGGGCGAAAAGCGGAAGGATAACCCACCACGCGAGGAGGAGTGCTTTGCGTGTCATGCGTGAAATGTAAGGGAGATTCGTTGCCATAGGCGTCCATGGCCGTGAGGGCATAGTCGGCATCGAGCAGCGAAGGCAGTGCCGGGCTGTAGGTGAAATCGGTGCCGCTCAGGCGAAGGGCCACGGCCACGGGGCCGGTGGGGGTGAGCCGGTAGAGGTTGTAGTGCACGGGGGTGGCATCGGCCACGGCGTTCCAGGTGAAGCGGAGCGCGTGGTCGGTGCGCCGACACTGCCACTGCGGTGCGGCGGGCGCAATGCTGTCGAGCCAGGTCATGGCCGGCGGGAGCTGAGGTTGCGCGTAGTGGTCGTGCACGAAGTCGAGTAGGCCTTTCACGTTGTTGAGCAGGAATTGACTGCGGAAATAGGCTTCGCCGGCAAACCCTTCGGCGTGAATGAAGCGGAGTTGTCGCACGATTTGTAACAGCGACCAGTTGCGCTCTTCGGGGGCGAGCTGGTAGGCGCCCAGCCCCGGTGCCACAGGGCGGCCGTAGGTGTGTTCCTGCCAGTTGACGGCGAAGGGGTAGAAGTGTTGGCCGTCGAAATACATCATGGGAAAGAGCCCGTCCATCCAACCGCGGCGCAACCACAGTTGGGCATCCTGCGACACGGCGTCGCGGGCATTCCAGCCTTTGGACGATTGGGCGGGCAGGTCGGCATATTTGCCGATGGGAGCACAGGTGATCTTGACCCACGGACGAATGGCGCGCACGGTTTCGCTGATGAGTTGCACGGTGCGGTTCACGTTCTCGCGGCGCCATTCGGCTTTGGGGCGGTGATGGCCGTAGCGGGCGTAGGTGCGGCGATCGTCGAAGGGAATGGAGGGTTCGGGGTAGCGAATGTAGTCGAGATGAATGCCGTCGACGTCATAGCGACTGACGATTTCGCGAACCAATTCGGCCAGATATTCGGCTGTGCCGGGAACGCCGGGATCGAGTTGCCATTTGTCGCCGGCACGGGTGCAGAGTTGGGGCATGCGTGCGGGGAGAGACTGGCGTCCGAGGCGTTTGGCTTCGGCCAGCGTATTGCCCGGAAAGGTGACGAGATAGGCATGCAACTCCATGCCGCGGCGGTGCGCTTCGTCGATGGCGAAACGCAGCACGTCGTAGGGCGGTGCCACACCGGGCGTACCGGAAAAGGCGCCGTCCCACGGCTCGATGTGCGAGGGATAGGCCACGGTGGCGCGGATGCGGGTTTGGAACAGCACCGTGTTGATGCCGGCGGCTTGCAAACCGTCGAAAATGCGCGAGAGCTGTGCTTTCTGCTCGAGGGCTTCGGCCGCCGTGCGGGCATAGTGACCGGCGGGCCAGTCGAGTCCGCTGTAGGTGCAGAGCCACACGGCGCGCACGCCGCGGGCCGGAGAGGGAATCGCGGGGGCAGTGGGCGTTTGTGCTGTGGCCGAAAGGGAAAGGAGGAGAAACAGCAGGGAGAAAAGGAAACGCATGGGGCGGGAGAATGGAAAGGGGGAAGTGGGCGTTTAGCGCAGGCGGTGGTAGAGCGGGAGGAGCTGCTCGGCGAGCTCATCGCCGGCAGCGGCACGCAGACTGTCGAGCTGACGACGGGCTTCGTTGCGGCGCCCGAGGTCGAGGAGCAAGGTGGCGCGGTGCACTTGCAACGGGCGGTCGTCGGGACGCAAACGGAGCAGGTGCTCGAGGCGTTCGAGTGCGGTGACTTTGTCGCCCTCGCGCTCTGCAAGCTCGGCGCCGACAGCCAGCGTGGTCTCGTCGTCGGGATGCCGCAGCAAGGCGGTGCCGAGATGGAGCAGGGCTTCGTCGCGGTGGCCCTCGGTGTAAAGTTGCAGGGCGATGAGGCTGTGGGCGCGCGCATTGTAGCGGTCGGTTTTCAACACGCGGCGCAGCGCGGTCAGGGCGCGCTCGTCTTGGTGCAGGCGCCGGCAGGCTTCGCTTTGAAGAAAGAGCAGGGTTTGAGCCTCGTCGGTCGTGCGCTCACGACGGTCGGCGAGGAGGGTGTCGACCCATTGGGCCAATTCGCTGTCCTGGCCTGCTTCGCTCAGACATTGGGCCAGCGCAATCTGCGCTTCGCCGTAGTCGGGACGATGGGCCAGGAGGTCGCGAAGTCGTCCTTCGGCATCGTGCCACTGTCGGCGTGCCATGAGAATTTTGGCGATGTTGAAACGCAGCACGTCGTTGCCCGCCGCGTCGGGATCGTGCCCAAGGGCTGCTTCGAGGGCGCGCTGTGCCTGAGAGAGGGAGTCAGCGCGCAGGGCGGCGAAGGCTTTGCGCACCTCGTGGCGGTAGGCGGCGGTGTCGCGCGGTGCGGTGGTTTCGACCGGGCTCGACAACGTTCCTGCGCTCCGCGCGAAGGTGGGCACTAGAGCGGTGAGGATGCCGCCGGCAGTGGCGAGAGCGGGAAACAAAAGGCGGGGGAGGATCATAGGGCACTGAGGTGATCGATTTCGCTGAACACGGCTTCCGCTTCGAATCCGCGAGAGGCAGCGAAGCGGGCCAGCTTCTGTGCGGCCAGGTAGGTGGCGCGCCGATCGGAGGGATCGAATTTGAGCGTGCGCAGTTTGGCGGCGAGCAAGTCGCGGAGGGTTTGCCGATACGTTTTTTCGTCGATTTCTTCCTCGAGAGCGATGGCGATGTTTTCTCGACTGATTCCTTTGAGCCGCAGTGCGTTGCGAATTTTGATTCGTCCCCAACGGGCGAAGGCGGCCTTGTCGTGCACGAAGGCGCGGGCGTAGCGTTGCTCGTCGATGAACTTTTCGTCCTCGAGGCGTTGGAGTACCCGATCGATGAGGTCGGGGGCGATGTCGGCGGCGCGGAATTTCTTCTCGAGATCCCCCCGACAGGTTTCGCGTCGAGCGCAGTAGGCACCGGCACGGCGATAGAGTGATTCGAAGTCGTTGGATTTCATCGTTTGATCAGTGCGCGGATCACAAACCAGGCATGGTGGGCGAGGGCGGAGAAGAGACCGTAGTGGTGGGCCATGATGCGAAAACGCTCGCGCAGGGAGGCTTTGTGATGGCGGGTGGTGAGGCCTTCGCTGAGGTAGTCGGCGACGACCGTGTGGGTGTTGAACAGCGGGAGCCGGCGGTGCTCGGCTTGTTGCATGAGGCGAATGCACCAATCGTAATCGGCCGAGAACCGATAGCGCAGGTCGTAGGGGGTGGCACGCGCCAGGTCGGTGCGCGCGAAAAAGGCTTGGTGGCACACGAGCATGCCGTTGACAAAATCGTGTCGGCGAAGTTGTTCGGGCGGGCTGAGGCGTCGGGCGCGGAGAAAGGTGCCGCGGTCGTCGACCAAGTGGGTGTCTCCATAGAGCACGGCCGGAAGTTGGGCGGGATCGGCGAAGGCGGAGAGTTGCGAGGCGATGTCGGCCAGGGTGGTGGTGGCGTGAAATTTGTCGCCGGCGTTGAGAAACAGGATGTAGTCGCCGCCGGCTTGCCGCAAGGCTTTGTTCATCGCGTCGTAGAGTCCTTTGTCCGGTTCGGAACGAAACACGAGACTCCGTCCGTCAGTGATGCCGCGGTAAAGGGCGGCGTATTCGTCGACCATCCGGCGGGTGTCGTCGGTCGAGGCCCCGTCGATGATGAGGTGCTCAATGTGAGGATATTGTTGGACGAGTACGCTGTCGAGGGTGCGCCGCAAGGTGGTGGCAGCGTTGAAGCATACGGTGGCGACGGTAAAACGGATCATAAGCAAGAGGAAGAGGACGAAGGAGAGGACGAAGCGTGGGCGAGGGCTTGCCGGTAGAGGGCAAGATAGCGCCGGCCGACGCGGTCGAACGAATAGTGATCGAGCACTTTGGTGCGTGCCGCCAGCGCCAGTTGGTCGTGGTTGGACTCATCGAGCATTTGGTGCAAACCTTCGCAAAGGTCGTTCGCGTCTTTGGCGGCGGCCACATAGCCGTTTTTGCCGTGATCGATCATTTCCGGAATTCCTCCCACGCGGAAACCCAAACAGGGGATACCGCAGGAAAGTGCTTCCATGATGGTGTTGGGCAGGTTCTCGGAAACGGAGGGGAGTACAAAAAGTTGGGCCGCGTTGTAAATATTGACGATGGTGTCGACCTCGTAGGTGTAGGGTGTGGTGAACACGGGGATGTCGAAGGCGGCCCGAAACTCTTCTGCGGCACCGCCGAGAATGAAGAGTGCAGTGTCTCGGCGGCGTTCCGGATAGGTGGTGAGGTATTGCCGGAAGGCTTCCACCAAGTAGGGCATGCCTTTGTTGAGATTCGTGATGCGCTGGGCGACAAAGAGCACGATGCGCAAGGAGGGGTCGGTGGGCAAACCGAGTTGTGCACGGGCTTTCGCACGATCGCGGGGAGCGAACACGGTGGTGTCGATGGGATTGGGGATGTCGACCACTGTTTTCCCATGAGTGAGCGACGCACTGCGCGCCTCGCCGGCGAGCCATCGGCTGCATGCCACGAAAGTCATGGGGGCTGTGGCATAGACCGCTTGTTTTTTCGACCAAATGCGGTGCGACAGGTCGTGGGGCGAACCGCTGTGCGGGAGGTAGGGACATTGTCCACATTCCTTGTGGTAGCGGGTGCAAGACAGGGCCAGATGACAAATGCCGGTGACGGGCCAGATGTCGTGCATCGTCCAAACCACGGCTTTCCCGTCGCGAAGTATGCGCTGCAACTCGTTGAGAGAGAGGAGTCCTTGGTTGATCCAATGCAGATGGATCACGTCGGCGCGTCGATAGGCATCGGTTTCGGTGACGTTTCCTCCCGCAACGGCGGTATCGATGGCGAAAAGTCCACGCCGTTGTCCGCGCAGATGGAAGAAAATGCCCAACCGTTCTCTGATAAACGCCCACTTCATGCGCCACCTTCCGCGAAACGTATGAATTTTCGGGGAAGACGTTTGTCGATCGCGCACTAGCATTTCAGCCTCGACACCGATATGGGTCAAGGCCGCTTGCAGACGAGAAGCGGCAACGGCCGCTCCGCCGGTTCGTTCGCTGGTGTTGATGATCAGAACGCGCATGGGGATAGGGTTATTTGGACAAAAGTAGGAAGAAAGCCCGATATGACCAAATTTAGAATCGAGTAGTGGCGCCTTCATCTTGTGTTGAAGGCGCCACAGGTTTCGGGGCGAAGGCGGCGTCGCGTTTATTTCCGGAGAAAGAGCAGCGCGCAGGGTTCCGTTCCCACGTTGTAGCGTTGTAGGAAATCGCCGTTGTCGTTGTAGACACTGACCGTTCCGGGGTCGGTGAAGCGTGTTTTCGGATCGAGCGTGCCGCGAGAGGCCACATAAATGTTTTTGGTGTGCGGATCGACTGCCAGTGCCGTCGGATCCAGGGGAGGTTGCACTTGTCCGAAGTGCGAAGCGATGGCCGTACCCGAACGCGTGTCGCGCACTTCGTATTGCACGGTGGTTTTCCCTGTGGACCAATCGGTGGTGGAGCGAACGAGATAAATGCGGTGTCCGTCGACGGCCGCGAGATTGGCCGAGGCAAAGACGGCGGCTTGGTCCTTTTGGTCGATACGCCAGATTTCTGCTGCGTGGGTGGCGTAATCTCCCTGACAGGCCACGAAGAGATGACCGAAATCGTCCTTATAAATCCGAGTGGGGTTCATGCCGATGCGGATTGCGCCGACCTGTTCGAGCGTATTGGGGTGAAGTTTCACCACTTTGAAACCTTGCTTATACCCCTCCTTGTAATTATAGCCGTCGCTGATCGCTACATATATATAATTGTCTTGTGTTGATACGCCAACGGGGTTCGGGCCGACGGCTACTGTCCGGTCGACGGTGAGCGAAAGGGTATCGATACGCGAAACATTCCCGTCGTTGTTCGAGACAAAAACGTATTTTCCCCATGCTGCCACCCCTTCCGGCGTCGACGTGGGAATCGATTGGAGCAATCGGTGAGAGGCGGCATCGACAACCTGCACTAAATTGCTGCCGTAGCAAGGAATGTAGATCTTAGCTCCGTGTTGGATCGCCTCCTGCGGTGTGTCACCGAGCAATTTCCCATTGACGGAAAGAAAGGCGTCGTGGTGCACCGTTTGGTGTTCGGTGTCGATCAGCGTGTAGCCGCCCGGCAGACGCGTTGCCTGGTTGCCTTGGCACAACACCAGGACTTGCGAGGAAAACCCTTCGCCGGCAGGCGAGGTCGGCGGAAGTTTACGCTCCTCGTCGGCGCAAGCATTCAGAAGCAGCACACCCAGGAAGAAAAGTAGGCATGCAGAGATTCGATGGAAGAAGGATGAGCGTGTCATGGAGGAAATATAGAAATAGAAGATGAAAATTGCAGATCAATCATCGCCGGTCACCATTCGAAAGTGGCATCGACGATCCAAGTTCTTCCCGGCAAGGGATAACCGCGAATACTTTCGCGCTGTGTGTCGGTGAGGTTCATCCAGGTGGCGCGCAGCGTCAGAGTCGAAAAGCCGATGCGGCATTTCCAGCGTGCCGCCGCATTCCATTCTGCGTAGGGCGGCAGGCGCGAAGCGGCAAGATGTTGTGGAGTGGCCCATCTCTCTCCGCAGTAGACCAGCGAAGTCGAGACACCGAAAGCACGATGTGCGAAGTCCAGCGCGAGAAAAGCTTCTTGCGTCGGGCGATAGGGGAGGGTGAGGTTGAAACTGCGCGACGCTGCGTCCGATCGGTCGCGTGTCGCCGCCCATTGTCCGTGTCCCGTCAGGTTTACCTCTGTCTGCGCAGCGCAAACGAAGCGTGCACTCGCGGTCAAATCAACGCCTTGCGCCAGCACACGATCCAAATTCTGCGTGCGCCACACCGCCGGGGTGATCGGTACGGCCACGATGCCGTCGGTGATGCGGTCGACAAAGGCATCTACCGAAGCTTGCCATTGCCACCGACCGAAATATCCCCTGGCGTGTCCGCCTATATTCAGGCGAAAGGCACGTTCGTTGCGCAGCTGCGTGTTGCCATAGCGAAAATAATAACTTTCGGCGAAAGTCGGCGGCCGAAACGTCGTTTGTATCATTGCGCGCACCCCCATTTCGGTTCGCCGTCTATTCAAAAGAATGGCCTGCGCCCCTCCTTGTAGCGTGAAGCAGCCCGCGTCGGCCGCCGTGCCCGGATTGGTCGGGTCGTCCTGTCGTGCCGAATTGAACAGATCGTGGCGTAAGAACCGCAACGTGGCAGTCCAGTTCGGATCGCGGAAGCGCAGCGAAAGGGCTTGCTGCACCATCGTTCGTTGCGCCGCGCGTTCGTTCTCTCCGGTTTGATGCAGCACCGAGCGCGTCACATCCGTCACATAAGCCCATTTCCAATGAGACGACAATGTGTGTGCCGTCCCCACCGAAATCCAGCCTTCTTGTTGTCGGTAGCGGTCTGTTCGTCTGCCGTTGGGATATTGCGGATCGCGCGCTTCGTAGAATTTGTTTTTCGTGCTCCATTGCGCCGCTGCCGTCCACTGCCATGCGCCCTGTCGCCTCGACCACCGCCCGTGCAGTGCTGCCTCGTCGTCGTCCATACGCTCTCCCTCTTGCACTGCATAGAGCAGCACGGCACCGGGTAGTTGGCGTCGAGCAAAATTTCCCCTAAATCCCCCTTCGGCGTTTCCCCATTTCGCCGTGGAGGGCGCCGACCAGTGCACCATCGGAGTCCATCGCCGGGTTTCTGCCGCGTGGCGTCGACGAGGTTCGCGCAGGGTTCCGTTGTCGAAGACGAAAGGAAAATCGTTGTCCGCCTTTTCGCCGTCGAGGTGCAGTTGCAGTTGTCCCGCGGGTGTGGAGAAAGACGAAACGGCTCCCGCGGCCCGATAGCCGAAGGCACCCACCGTCGACCAGATGCGCAGCGGCCGCCGCAGGGTGGTGAAGTGCAGGGTGCTCGCCCCCAAAGCACGAACCGGTACCAGAAGTTCGGGTGCTTCGCCCACATCGATCGTCATCGTGTTGAGGCGATGAAGGGAGAAAGGCGACACATCGATCGTGGCGTTCTCCGCGTCGCCCATCGGAAAACCGTCGACGAACACGGCAGTGTGCGCGGCGCCGAGTCCGCGAGTCCCCACAGTCGTCGCGGTGCCGAATCCGCCCAATGAGCGCACCCATACGGCCGGCAGCGTGTGGAGCACGTCGGCCACGTCACCCATGGGCATCCGCCGCCACGTCTCACTGTTTTGCGAAAAACCGGCGATGCGCGCACGCTCCTGCTCGTTGCGAGGAGTCTGCACCTTCACTTCCGGAAGGGCACGCAGCGAATCGTTGCACGTTGTGGCGCCGAGCGCATCGCATACCACAGCCGAAAGTCGGCCGCGCGCAGCGTGTCCGGACAGCGCCGAACCCGCAACGGCCCCCGCGAGAGCGGCCGTTGCAAACATCCGCTGCATACGCCGCGAGAAGATTTGTGGGAAAGGATAGTCGGTCAATACACGAAAGTTGCTAACTTTGTGGAGAATAAAAGAGAGAATCTATGGAACTTCAATCCGCACTTTCGGCGCTTCATGTCGCCGCTGATCGCTCTGCTGTGGTCGCAGCTTTGCAAAACATCACCGCCCGCTTGTTGCGTCGCGGCGTGTTCGAAGTCAGCGGCGTGGAATGCCGCCCGCTCGAATTGGAAAGTTATTTCTTCCGCACCGGTCTTTTCGAAGACGCCTATGTGCACGAGAACGAACGCCAACGCAACCATTTCGGCGAACTCTATGTGCATCGCATCGGGCCGTTGGCCTCGTCGCACTACAAGATGGACAACCGCGTGTGCGTCGGACTCAGTTTGTCGGACAGCACCGATTTCTATTACAGCGCCTTGATTCGCAGCGCCCGCTTCTCCGATGGGAGCGAAGTGTTCGGTCCCAACAATGTACTCACGGCGTGGGCGCGTCGCATCAACGAGCAGACACACACCTTGTCGCCCACCGTGCTGGATCAGCTGCGTCCCGGCGGACATGATCTCGTACCCCTGTTTCCACTTATGGAAGCGAAGGCAGCGTTGCATTTCATTCCGGCCTCCGAAGCCGACGACGACACCACGGCTCCGCTCATCTTCTCGCGTCGAGAGGGACTGGGCGACAAAGACCCGGACTATCGCGATCTACCGTTGCGCGGGGTGGTCGGTCCGCTGCATGCCGACCGAAAATATAAGGACAAAACCACACTTTTGCGTGATTATCTCAAGGCGCATGGCCTCACCGGCGAAGCGGCTTGCGCGGCGGCGCGCAGTTTAGCCGGTAGTGTCCCGTCGTGGGTCAAATCGCTTTGACCGGTCACGTGGAGCACCACCGTGAATCTCCGCCGGGCTCCCGCCGCGCGCACCATTATATTTTTTACCCCGCCCACTGCACATCAGCGTTACAGTGGGCGGGGTAATTGTTATCATTGAGTCGGCGTGTCAGACGTAGAGATCGTCACGTCCAAAACGCACGAATTGTTCTTCATTCGCCTGCTCCTCTTCGTCCTGCCAGAGCAGACGGTAGGTGATCACTTGTGCGACGTAGAGAATCGTCATGGTGAAGAAATAGCCCACGCAGCAAACCAACAAACCGGCTCCGGCGATGAGGCCGACCACAATGCCCAAGCCCAAGAGCGGCCAGAAGTGGTCTGCAGTCTTGTCCCACGATGCACGCAGTGCTTCGCCGATGCCGGCTTCGGGATGATCGATCAAATAGATCGGGGCGAATACCCAACGCACGGCGAAAAAGATACCCGGAGCAATGAGAAAAACCAATCCGACATAGACCGCAAGCCCGTAAATCAATTGACAGCCCACCACTTTCAGGTAAACGACAGGCGACAGCCCATGGTCGAAGTGGTAGCGTCCGCCGTTGTTGCGAAGAATCTCAAGAATAGAAGCAAAAATACTCACGCCAACCACTGTGTTGATGATGAGTTGTAAGAACGAGGAGGCGAGAATTTGGCCGCTGACAGCGAGCTGAAACAGGCCCTCATGTTGAGAAGCTCCAAAACGTGGAATGCTTGAAATGATTCCACAGAATACTCCGGCAGCGAACAACATCGCCGCGATGGGGAGTCCGTACTTCTTTGCGAATTCAAAGGCCTTGCCAATAATGTCGCCGATACTAATGGTTATCATGAAATGGTTGAATAGGTTTGCCTGCAAATGTACGTATTTATAAAAAAACAATCGCTCCGACAGCCGATGTTTTTTGGCGTTCGGAGCAAAAAAAAGGAAGCTCGTCAGAACTTCTTCATCTGGGTGTCCGGAGACACGTTGCTAAAAGAAAAAGTAGGCCGCAGCCCGTTCTCGACTTCCCCATTTGGGAAGTGAGAGGTCGATGTGTGTCGGCCGGTTTACTGCTGTGCTTTGAGTGCACGGAGTTGGTTGTAGAGCGATTGGCACATCACGCCGTTGCCCATCGAACGATATCGAGCAATGCGATACTTCAGTTCTTCGATCATAGTTTTTTGCTTAGTCATATTGTTGAGTTTTAGTTGAACATAGAGGCGCTTTGCGCCTCGTTGAAGTTGGTTACGTCCGCGAGACGTAGGGAACTGTAGTTTATCTCTCTATGTCTTAGTAGTAGTCCCTTTGTCTCGTTTTCGTAGTGCAAAGTTAGGGTCGTAAGCGACGAAAGACAAGAAAAAAGCAGAGAAAATGCACTTTCGGCGATGCGTTGGGGCGGCTTTGAAAATCGGAGTTGACAAGCTTTCGAGTCTGGTGCAATGAATTGGTGCATCCCATCCGAAACGCTGTGCTGACAGGGTAGAAAGGATCGAAAAAATCAAGCGTTTTTGGTTGCTATCTCGGGTTGTCAAACTTGTTTTCCCGTCTTTTCTCTCTTCTCTCGAGAACGAGTGCGCAGTCCTAAGTGCGGTGAAGGTTCGGCGCGATAGAAAACCACGCTATATAAGATCGCGCGCGCATGTGCGCACATCCTGTTGTTTGTTTTTTTTTGCCTTCACCTCTTCACCCGCATGCTGTAATATGATGTGTAACAGTGAATTAGGTGTGAAGGTTTTGCCTATTTCTCTTCACCTTTTGGGTGAACATTTGTCGGGTATCTCCGATGGCTCGAAAAAGGTAGGTGAAGAACGTGAACTTGTTGCCCGTGTGGGTGAAGGCGGTGAAGATGCAAAAGCCTTCACCCCTACGTGTCTGTCTGTCAGGAGAATAGGGTAGGGTGGTGAAGGGTGAAGGCTTTTTCTTGAAATCGACTGATGTGCGCGTACGTACGCGCGCGCGAATGTGGGCGAGTTCAGACTGAAAACGCCCAATGATTTTTCAAAAGTCGGGAGGTGTTTTGTGCTTTCTCCCGAAAGTGGAGAAAGGTAAGGAGGGGCAACGAGAGAGAGGGCGACGGAAGGAAGAAAACGCGTCCGACGTTTTTCGCCGGTGTATGGAGATCGGGATGTTCATTCCAAATGCATTCGCCGGCTTCCCCGTGAATACACAAAAATCCCTTTCGATGTGCACCGAAAGGGAAGTCCGCAAGAAAAGTGCGCCTGATAGGACTCGAACCTACACGTCTCGCGACACCAGATCCTAAGTCTGGCGCGTCTACCAATTTCGCCACAAGCGCTTTTCTTCTGCAAAAATACATCATGTGCCACGATCGCCAAAGAAAAGGGCGCACTTTTTTTGTTCAGTGGTGCCGAATTGGTATTTTTGCAAATCAAACGCTTTGAAGATATGAACTTTGTCCTTTCCTCTCATCTTGCAGCATATCGCCTTGCCTCGCCCCGTCTCAACAGCGGCAAATGGTGGACGGTTTTGCTGTGTTCCCTGCTCTGTGCACTTCCGCTCAGTGCCCGGAATAGGGTCGCGGATGCGATGGAATCGGGCAAAATGGAAGTTTTTGCGTCGAAAAACGCAGCTTGGACGAGTACGCCCGTTGCGCAGATGGCCGACCCGGCAGTGCCGACGGCCCAGCCTGCGATGGTGGTCATCGCTGCCGACGGCAAAGAAACCGAAGAAACGGGATATGACGGCAGCGCGCCGCTGCGGGTCCGTTTTGAGGCCCGTGCCACCGACTACGGTACGCGCACACCCCTCTACGAATGGCAGTTTCACCGCGAGGGGAGTTCCACCCCCTTCCTCGTGCGCTACGACGCCAACACCGGTTACGAATTCACCGAGAGTGGCGCGTTCACCGTCCGGCTGTTGGTCTCGTTTGTCGAGAACGGCGACACGGTGACCTATACGCAGAACGATGCTTTCCGCATAGCCATCTCCGAAAGTAAGCTTGAATTTCCCAATGCCTTCACCCCCAATGGCGACGGGATCAACGATGTGTTCAAAGCCAAGGAGGGCTACAAAAGCATTGTGCGCTTCCGCGCATTGATTTTCAACCGCTGGGGGCGCAAAGTCTATGAATGGAGCGATCCGGCCGGCGGTTGGGACGGCCGCATCGGATCGGCCGAAGCACCCGACGGAGCCTATTACCTCAATGTTGAGGCGCGAGGTGCCGACGGTCGCAACTACCACATCAAAAAAACGATCAACCTCCTGCGCCGCTTCGACGAACGTCAGTCCGGCGGCACGCGTTGATGGTACGGACAACATGACAGCACAAGACAAGACTTTTCAACACGGTAAAATTGAGGTGCTTGGTGCCCGCGTGCACAACCTCAAGAATATCGATGTAGACATTCCGCGGCATGCGCTCACGGTGATCACCGGACTGAGCGGAAGCGGAAAGTCGTCGTTGGCCTTCGACACCATCTATGCCGAAGGTCAGCGCCGGTACATCGAGACCTTTTCGGCCTACGCGCGTAATTTCCTCGACAACCTCGAACGTCCCGACGTGGACAAGATCAGCGGGCTCTCGCCCGTGATCAGCATTGAGCAAAAGACCACCAACAAAAATCCGCGTTCCACCGTCGGCACGGTTACGGAAATCCATGATTACCTGCGCCTTTTGTACGCACGCGTCGGCACGCCGTATTGCCCCGAACACAATCTGCCGTTGTCCAGCCAAACCGTATCGCAGATGGTCGATGCCGTATTGAAGCTGCCGGAAGACACACGCGTGATGATTCTGGCACCGGCGGTGCGCGAGCGTAAGGGCGAGTTTGTCGATTTCTTTGCCGACTTACAGGCGCAGGGTTTTGCGCGGGTGCGCGTAGACGGCGAGGTCTATCAGCTCGACGAAGTGCCGAAGCTGGAAAAAAACATCAAACACAATATCGACGTCGTCATCGACCGCGTGAAAGTGAAGACAGACATCAAGCAGCGGCTGGCGGAAAGTTTTGAAACCGCGCTGCGCCACGGCAACGAGCGCGCGCTGGCAATGGAAATGGACAGCGGCGAAGAACATTGGTTTTCCGCGCGTTTCGCCTGCCCCGTGTGTTCGTACAGCCTGCCCGAATTAGAGCCGCGCCTCTTTTCCTTCAATAACCCGATGGGTTCCTGCCCGACTTGCGACGGCTTGGGCAACACTAATTTTTTCGATCCCGAAAAAGTGGTCGCCCATCCTGAATTATCCTTAGCCGCAGGCGCGATTGACGGCTGGGACAAGCGCAACCAATTCTATTTCCAAATGATTCAATCGCTGGCGCAACATTATAAATTTGATGTCGACGCCGCTTGGGAAAGCCTACCGGAAAAAGTCAAAAAAGTCGTATTGCACGGCTCGGGCAAAGAAGTCATTGATTTCACTTACCTATCCGAACGCGGCACCACCTTCAACCGCAGCCATGCCTTTGAAGGCATCATCCCCAATCTCGAACGCCGCTACCGCGAAACCGACAGCGAAACCGTGCGCGAAAAACTGCGCGAATACCAAAACCACCGCGCCTGCCCGAGCTGCGGCGGCGCACGTTTGCGCAAAGAAGCCCGCTACGTTTACGTCAACGGCGAACCGTTGCACGAAGTTTCCGCCTGGCCGCTGACCAAAACCCACCAATTCTTCGAAACGCTGGATTTGGACGGCAACAAAAAACAAATCGCCGAAAAAATCCTCAAAGAAATCACCGAGCGGCTCGGCTTCCTGATTAATGTCGGGCTGGATTACCTGAATCTCTCCCGCTCCGCCGAAACCCTTTCCGGCGGCGAAGCCCAGCGTATCCGCCTCGCCAGCCAAATCGGCAGCGGCCTGACCGGCGTGATGTACGTTTTGGACGAACCCTCCATCGGCCTGCACCAGCGCGACAACGACCGCCTGCTCGCCACCCTCAAACGCCTGCGCGATTTGGGCAACAGCGTGATTGTGGTCGAACACGACGAAGACGCCATCCGCGAAGCCGATTTCGTCGTCGATATGGGCCCGGGTGCGGGCGAACACGGCGGCAACGTACTGATTGCCGACACCCCCGAAAACGTCGCCAAATGCGAACAATCCGTTACCGGACAATACCTCAGCGGCAAAAAATCCATTGCCGTGCCGTCTGAACGCACGCCCGTCAATCCCGACCGAATGCTCGTCCTCAAAGGCGCGCGCGGCAACAACCTCAAAAACGTAACCCTCGAACTGCCGCTCGGTTTGATTACCTGCATCACCGGCGTATCCGGCAGCGGCAAATCCACCCTGATTAACGACACCCTCGCCAAAATCACCGCCCGCGAACTCAACCGCGCCCAAGAAGAACCCGCCCCATACGACGACATCCACGGCCTCGAACACCTCGACAAAGTCATCAACGTCGACCAATCCCCCATCGGCCGCACCCCGCGCTCCAACCCCGCCACCTACACCGGCCTGTTCACCCCCATCCGCGAACTCTTCGCCGGCGTCCCCCTCGCGCGCGAACGCGGCTACAACGTCGGCAGATTCTCCTTCAACGTCAAAGGCGGCCGCTGCGAAGCCTGCCAAGGCGATGGGGTGATTAAAGTCGAAATGCACTTCCTGCCCGACGTGTACGTCCCCTGCGAAGTCTGCCACGGCAAACGCTACAACCGCGAAACCCTCGAAATCCAATACAAAGGCAAAAACATCAGCCAAGTCCTCGACATGACCGTCGAAGAAGCCCGCGAATTTTTCGACGCCGTCCCCACCGTATCGCGCAAACTACAAACCCTGATGGATGTAGGCCTAGGCTATATCCGCCTAGGCCAGTCCGCCACCACCCTCTCCGGCGGCGAAGCCCAGCGCGTCAAACTCGCCCTAGAGCTATCCAAACGCGACACCGGCAGAACGCTCTACATCCTCGACGAACCCACCACCGGCCTGCACTTCTCCGATATCGCCCTGCTGCTGGAAGTCATAGGTCGTCTGAAAGGCAAAGGCAACTCGATTGTAATTATTGAACATAATCTTGACGTCATTAAAACTGCTGATTATATTGTTGACTTAGGGCCTGAAGGGGGAGATGGCGGAGGGAGGATTATTGCTAAGGGTTCGCCGGAACAAATCTTAAAAATAGATAAAGTTAGCTATACTGCAAAATATCTTAAGCAAATTTTAAGGAGTTAAATTATGGAAATGCCAAACTTAAATAATACAATCTCATTAGAAGAAAAACAAAACAAATTAATAGAAAAAATCCGTTTTGGTAAAGCTATCATATTTACTGGTGCAGGATTTTCATATGGCATGAAGAATATAGACGATCAATTATTACCATTTGCTAAAGAATTAGCTCATGAAATATGTAGATTGGGTAAAATTGATGAAGATGATGACCTGAGTTATGCAGCTGATGCTTATATAGAAAATCCAGAATTAAATAATAACCTATTGATAAATTTATTAGAAAAAAAATTAACTGTAAAAGAGGTAAAAAAGGAACACGAAACTATTACAAGTATTCCTTGGAAGAGGTATTACACGACCAATTACGACAATGGGCTATCAATAGCAGCTTTAAAAAATAATATAAAGATTAGAGATATAGATTTATCAGATGAAACTGAACTCTACTATAGAGGAGATAGTGATATTTGTATTCATATTAATGGTATGTTGGATAGAATTAATACTTCAAACATACATGATGCATTTAAATTAAGTTCTAAATCATACTTATCAAAATATGATTTTTTTAAATCTGAATGGTTTAGTGTTTTTAAACAAGATTTAACCCATGCTTCAGCAATTGTATTTGTAGGTTATTCTTTATATGATGAATTTATTGAAAAAATACTATTTTGGGAAAACAGCAGTGACCTAAAAGATAAAACTTTTTTTATTACAGAAAAAAAACTAAGTAAGAGGGATGAACATAAATTTAAAAAGTATGGACAAATATTACCAATTGAAACAAAAGGTTTCGGAGATTTGATACAAGAAAACTTAAATAACATCCAGATTCAAAAACATATGAATAGTGATGATAATTTAATAAATTTAAAAAAATATCAAATGGAAAGTAGTGATAAGCCAATTATTCCCTCAGATAAAAGTATTGAAGATATATTTTTGCATGGAAAATTAAACCAAAATGATGCTGATAATTTTATTAGTTATCTAAATATTAAAAAAATGGATAACAATTCCTCATTTATGTATTTATTACCAAGGGAAGATAAATTACAAAAAGTTACAGATTATATAAATCTAAATAAAAACATTGTGTTATTTAGTGAATTAGGCAACGGAAAAACAATTTTCCTAAAATTACTCAAACCTTACTTGGCTATAAAAACCCAAAAAGAAATTTTATTTTTTGATTGTTTTGATGCTTCTTTCCAAGAAGAATTAGAGTTTCTATCTAAACAACAAAAAAATTATATTATATTTATTGATGATTTTTCTGAAAAAGCAGAAATAATTAATTATTTTAAAATTTTAAACCCCTCTAACATACAATTAGTTATTTCAGAAAGAAGTTATAACCATTTATCCTTAGATATAGAAAATAAAACTGAAGTCTATATCGATGAGTTAGATGACGATTCTATTCATATAATGTTAAAAATAATTGATAACTTAGGGTTTTGGGAAAAACTACACTATACATATTCTGAAAAATTAGAATATTTACAAAAAGATTGCAAACGATATATTTCATTAATATTATTAGATATATTTAAATCACCTGCAATAAAAGATAAAATATCAGAGATTGTTGACCCATTGATGACTAATAAAGATAAAAAGAAAACAATTTTCGTTATTTCTTTATTATCGATATTAAATCAATCTGATAAAATTGATATAAGTATAATTTCTGATTTATCAGATAATTTTCTGATTTTCAATGATAAATTAACAAATAGTAATGAATTCAACTATATTTTTAATAAAAATAAAGGATATATTGAAGTAAGGTCAAGCTTATTTTGTCTAAATTTAATTAGAAATTACTTTTCTTACAACGATGTAGTTAATTATTTATTCGATATTGCAGATTTTTTGAATAATAATAGAGATAATTTTAAAAATAGAGAATTATTAAAAACCATCTTAAGATTTTCAACAATTGAGCGTTTATTTTCAGAAAAAAACAAACGTCAATCATTAAGAAATTTTTATGATGGAGTAAAAAAACGTATCCAATGGTTAGATAAAGATCCCCATTTTTGGTTACAATATGCTATGTCATACATCATGTTAAAAGAATACCCTACAGCACAAAAATATTTAGATAATGCTTTTAACTTTGCTGAACAAAAAAGTAACGATAAAGGGTACTATCATCTAAATGACTTCAACACCCAACAGGCAAGGTTATGGTTACTTGTTGGTAAAGAAAAAAAACATGATAAAGAAATTTTGAGTTATTTTGAAAAAGCAACTAACTTATTAGATAGAATACCTAAAGATAAATACAAGTATAGACAAGTGTCTTTATATATTGATTTTTATAAAGAATCAAAAATCTATTTAAGTAAAAATAACCAAAATTTAATTATTAAAAAATGTAAGGAAATTATCAATGAAATTGATGAATTATCATTAGATATAGATGGTTATTCATTTATAACGAATATTCAGGAAAAATTGACTAAATTCATTGACAATATAAATTAACTGTACGCTCTGTATCTAAATAAAGTGCTTGTAGAGTGTATACGATACGTACACATTGTTTGTGGCACAGTAATCCACACACTTAAGGCTGTCTGAAAACGATTTTTCAGCAAGCCGTAGCCCGCATAAAACCTAAACCCCATACGTAGAGTGTGTGCGGTACGCACGTACACATTGCTTAGGCTTCCGCTTCAATGCCGTCTGAAACTTTCTTCTCAGACGGCATTATTTTGTACATAAATAATTTGGCGTGATTTTAAAATCTTTGCAGCCGATATGAGCTGTTCCATTCAAAACCGCGTGCGTGACTGCGCCACACACCCTACCCATGAATCACTCGGAACTTAAAAACCAACGCGTAGGGTGTGTGCGGTACGCACGCACGCGGTTGCTTGATTGACGGTTTGCCGTTTCAACTTTTAACTATGTTGAAGCTGATGTTTTCAGACGGCCTCCAATATCGTCTGAAAACATCAGCTTCAACATAGTTAAAACTTAAAACAATCAACCATTCTTTCTCCAACACCCAAACCACAAACAAAAATCCTATGGCGCGTTATCGCAGAAACTTCATTGCCGGCGGCACATTCCTTTTCACCGTCAAACTCGCCAACTCAAAATCGCGCCTGCTTGTCGAACATATCGGCTTCACGTGCGGCTTATATGGATGTGTAAAAACAATATCCCTTTGAAACCGTCGCTGTATGCGTGCTGCCGAACCACATTCACGCCATTTGGACGCTGCCGCCCGACGATGCGGATTATTCCCTGCGCTGGCGGCTGATTAAAACCAAATTCTCAGCATATTTCCTACGTGCCGAAAACCTGTCCGCCAGCAAACAGCGGCGGAACGAACGCGGTATTTGGCAACGGCGTTTTTACGAACACACCGTGCGCGACGAAACGGATTTGCAACGTTGCGCAGACTACATCCATTTCAATCCCGTCAAACATGGATTATGCGGCAATGTCCGCGATTGGCCGTTTTCGTCATTTCACCGTTATGTGCGGGACGGATGGCTGCCGTTAGATTGGGGCGGAACAAAAGAAACGGCGGTAATGAGTTTTGGGGAATGAATACCACAATAAAAAACTTACCGACCACGTGCGTACCACACACATCCTACCCGTGAATCACGCGAAACTTTAAAATCAATACGTGGAATAAGCCGTAGCCTGTATATCCAACCGACCGCGTGCGTGGCTGCGCCACACACCTCACTTGACTTTAAGGTTTATTTATCTAGAAATTATTTTGTCATCTTGACACATTAAAAAAATAAAATACAATCAAATTTTTACTGTTATCTCAAATTTAGGAGTAACCATTATCATGAGTATTAAAGACTTTCTCTCCACTATGCTAAAACAAAAACAAGAACAAGAAAAAGATGAAACAAAAATCCAAGTAAAACAAATTGTTGTAGAGCTAGAACAGGAAAATTTGGCATTTACTCAAGATAACCAAGAATTAGAGCCGGAAGCAGACGAAGACAATTCCGATATTCCTCAACCCGTACAAGAACTCAGTACTGCCATTAAAAGTATTCCCGGTATCAAACTTGCTGCGGTAAATCGCTATATGCTATTTGAAATCACATCGGATGATTTTACGCTTCCCATATTTGGTGACTATCCGTTAGGTGCATTGAAACGGACTGATGGCGGTTTATCGGACGAAATCTTGATTTCAATCGACTTCATGATTACACGTGATGAAACGGGTTTGAAAGCATTAGAGTTTTTGTCATGGTGGGTACGCGACCATGCACGAGGTGGAGATAGTATCCAACTGCGCGCTCTGGCTCTTCCCCCAATCCCTGAGCAGTTTGGTAAAACGCTGACGTTCACCATTGATTATTTCTATACCGATCCTGAACAGGATATCGATAAACTACTGAACAGTATCCAAGAACTAGCCGATAGTTTAAACAATGCAAAAATACAGTATTTAAACCAATAAGCTCTGCCTGTACACTTTAGCAAACCGTAGCCTGTATACCCAATCGACCGCGTGCGTGGCTGCGCCACACACCCTACCTGTGAATCATGCGGAATTGAAAACCTACGCGTAGGGTGTTTGCGGTACGCACGCACGCGGTTAGTTTGATTAATGGCTTTCTGTTGTAAATTAAACTTAGTTGAAACTAACGCTTTCAGACGGCATGAGAACTGGCCGTCTGAAAATTGAAAATGATTTTTCTAAAACAACCACCCTAACTCACAAAACAAAAAACGGATTCCAAATTATTGGAATCCGTTTTTCTGTAAAGCTATCCGAATTATTTGGCTTCTTCTTTAGCGTCTTCAGCAGCTTCTTTGGCATCTTCCGCTGCGTCTTTTGCGTCTTCTTTAGCCTCTTCAGCAGTATCTTTGGCTTCTTCGGCTTTTTCTTCAGGAGTTTCTGCAGCAGGAACGCCTTTCAAAGCGTCCAAAGAAGTTTTACAAGTTGCATCGCGTTGGTCTGCAGGCAGGTTTTTCAACGCTTCTTTGGTTTGTTCGAAAGATTTTTGCATCATGTCTTTGGTTGCGGCATCTACGTCTTTAGTTGCTTCGGCAAATGCTTTTTCGTACTCGTCACAAACGGCAGAAGAAGATGAACCTGAACCGCCGCATGCTGACAGGGACAGGGCAGCCAACAAAGCTGCCAATAAAGCTGATGTTTTCATGTGTCTCTCACTTTTTTAAATTTAGGTTAAAGGATATTATATGTTAATTCATTATATGAAGGTGTCAAGAGTTTTTGTTTAATTTAATCAAAACTATATTATTGAAAGAGCCGGCCTATCTCAACATGATCAAGGCCGTCTGAAATTTCAGACGGCCTTAGGTTTGCAAGCAATCTTTTTTCAACGATTACGCCGCTTTACGGTGATAATGCCTGAGCGCGTGTTCTTTGCGTCGTCCGCTGGAGAAGGCGGATACGCGTTTCAGGTAGCCGATGACGCGGGTGCCGTAGTCGATGTCGTGGCTGCCGCAAGCGGAGCAGGCGTGCAAAGTACGTTTGTCGATGTGGCCGCATTCGTTGCAGATGGTGATGCGCACGTTCACGCAGAAGTAGTTGCAGCCGGTTTGCGCGGCGATGTCCAAGAGCGAGAGGTAGCCGGATTCGGGCAGTGCTTCGTCGAGGTTCAGGTGCAGCGCGGAACCGCCGTCGAGCCAGTCCACCAGTTCTTTGCCGTGCAGCAGGAATTTGTCGAGTGCGTTGATTTCTTCGTCTTCGACGACGTAGAAATAGGAGTTGTAGCATTCGCGGCTGACTTTGTAGCCGTCGGCTTTGTCCCATTTGGCGTTTTTCACGCCGAGGTTTTCGGCGGGGACAAACTCGGTGTTGAACTTCACGCCGTAATGTTTGCTGGCGGCTTGGTTGGCTTCAAATATGGTTTTCAGACGGCCTTGGACGAAGTTGATGTAATCGTCGTTATAGCCGACTTTGATGCCTTGCGATTCGGCGGCTTCCGCCATGCCGTTGATGCCGATGGTGAGGAACTGTTTGTCCAGCGTGATGAAGCCTGCATCGTAAACGGGCAGCATTCCGGCGGCTTGGTATTCTTCCATCAGTTTGCGGTAGGCGTATTGGTATTTGTGGATTTTGGCGACTTCGGCGGCAAGGTCGCGTCCGTCTTGTTCCAGCCGGTTCATGTTGATGGTGATGACGTTGATGGAACCGGTCGCCACACCACCCGCGCCGAGGGTGTAGCTGAAGGTGCGGTCTTCGATGGCATTGCGCAGGCGGCAGCAGGAAGCCAAGGAGTCGGGATTGTCGGAAAGATAGACGAAGAAGGAATTGCCTTCCGCCAACTCTTTCGCCATTTCGTCGGCGAACACGGTGTCTTTGCATTTGCCGCCGTCGGTCAACATCGCAGCGGTTACAACAGGGAAGGTCAAAATGGCTTTGGTGCGCTCTTGGTTAAACCATTTAAGGAAGAAGTTTTGCAGCTTCGCCACGCTCGGCCACACTGGTTTGCTGAAATCGGGGAAGACGAAATCGCCGAACATCGCGTCAAAATAGTATTGATCGTAAACGGAAATATTCCAGAATACGCTTTGATAACCGCGTGCGGCGGCAGGCTGGTTGATGCTGTACACCACCTGCTGCATATGGTTGGCGATTTCTTTAGCATGGGTTTCCAAATAATCGTCGCCGTAGTCTTTGCGGGCGAAGTAGTCGAAATAGGTCAGAAATTCCACCGTCGCCACCGCACCGGCAAACTGCGCGCTGATGGCAAACACAAGATTGATAAACGAGCCGCAAAACGAAGCCAGATGTTGCGGTGCTTTGGATTCGCCGCCGAGTTTGCTTAAGCCGTCGAGTAGGAAGGGATAGAGCGTAACCGACACACAATAAGGCTTGAGGCTGGTTTCGTCATGCACATAAATTTCATGCGCCTCAATCTGGCGGATGTATTCGTCGGCAACGGATTGGTCGAAAATTTCGGCGATTTTGCGCGACACTTGGGCGCGGTTAATCTGCACGAAAAAGTCTTTCATGATTTCCGCTTCCATCGTAGCGATGTTTTTTTGCGTTACATTGGCGTTGGCGTCCATTTTTGAGCCGTCCGCCGCGTTTTGCGCGCTGATGTAGTCACGCATGAATTGTAGTTTTCCGTTTAACTGTTCGGGATGCAGCCGAATCATGTTAATTCTCCTGTATGGTTTGGTTGATTTATTAAACAATGACGGTCAGGCCGTCTGAAACATCGCTGTCAGCGAATACAATAAATTCAATTTAAATCAGTGCAATACAGCACCGGGCTAAATTGAAGCCACTGGAAAAACTTTAGGCACAGGTTTGTCTTTGATAAACAAGCGGTTCAACACTTCGCCCGTGTGCAAATTGATAAACTTCTGATTGGTGGCCGGACTTTCCAAACCGCCCAACTCCATCTGCCAGCGGCCGGTTTTCAGATACGTCAAATAAGGCAGGATGCCGTCTGAAACCGCCTCCAGCTCTTCACGCTCCAGGCCGGTGTACAAGCAGGCTTTCAAACCCGCCTGCGTCACGATGGCCAGCATTTTCTGCAAGGCTTCCGGCTGCCATTCTCCGCCCATAAACAACACGCACGTAATCAATCCGCGATAGCGTTTCAGACGGCCTTTTAAATAATCCTCGGTCAATTCCGTGCCGATGCCCTCTTTCCATGTATCGGCACTGTGACAGCCTTTGCAACGCAGCGGACAACCGGAAAACAGAAACGCCAGCGACACTTCGCCCGGCACTTCCTGCCATACAATTTGCTCAATTGTGAATTTCAAACCGCTCATTGCAACGCCATAAAACACAAGATATGGTGTGCATTAAAACACAATACTACTAGATATGGTATTTTATTTAACAATCCATCTTTATTTTGTAATAGGTTTTTATAATTTAATAGATTGTAAATTTCAATAATTACATCTACACGGCTCCCTCGATAAAGGCCGTCTGAAAACAATTTCAGTGCATTAATATAAAAAAAGAAAAGCAAACTCCGTTATAACAAAGACGGTTTTAACAAATCAAAAAAGGCCGTCTGAAATCATCTTTCAGACGGCCTTAATTTCAGGTTTTAACCCCGATTCGAACCTTTCACCATATCCATCAAAAACAATCGGCAATCCAAATTACCGTTAAACAAAGGAATTTTCCGCTTCGGAGAAAGGCGCATAAATTTCGGCATATCGCGATCGCCGGTAAACATTCCTACCAGCCAGCCTGCGTAATATTGTTTCAACCATGTGCCGAGTTGCGGATATAAAGCCTGCAAAGCCTGAACCTCCGCAAGGCGCACGCCATAAGGCGGATTGGAAATCACAATGCCGTGTTCGCCGTTTGGGCGCGCGGCCTGCGCATCTTGCACGTCAAAGCGGATGAAATTATCCACTTCGGCGGCTTGGGCATTGGCCAATGCGGCACGGATCATATAACGATCGTTGTCGCTGCCGGAAATTGGCGCGGCGGCCGGTTTGATTTGTTTCTCAGCCTCACGGCGCAGGGCTTGCCATTTTTCTTTGTCGAAGTTTTGCAGTTTTTCAAAACCAAAACGGCGCATCAAGCCCGGTGCACGGTGTGTCGCAATCCATGCAGCCTCAATGGCAATCGTGCCGCTGCCGCAAAACGGGTCTTGGAAAGGCTGCGTACCGTCGTAGCCTGCCAAAAGCAGCAAACCTGCCGCCAAGTTTTCCCTCAATGGCGCTTCTCCTGTATCCTGACGATAGCCGCGTTTGAAGAGTGCTTCGCCGGAAGTATCGATAAAGATTTCCACATTGCGCTCATCGATAAAGGCATGAATGCGGATATCGGGGTTGATTTTGCCTACGCTCGGACGCGCATCATAAATATCGCGGAAGGCATCGCAGACGGCATCTTTGATTTTCAAACCGACAAAATCCAAACTTTTCACATTGGCGCGCTTGCCTTCGACTTTGACTTTAAAGGTCTGCTCCAGCTTAAACCAACCTGTCCAATGCAGATTTCGTGCCAGTTTGTAGATATCGTGTTCGTTGCGATAACCGCCTTTGGTCAAGCGCAACAAAACACGGCTGGCAACGCGCGAATGCAGGTTGATGCGATACACCTGCTCCATCGCGCCTTTACATGCCACACCGCCGTCAACAGCTCGGATATCCTGACATGCCATGCTGTCGAGTTCCTGCGTCAAAGGCCCTTCCAAACCGCGAGGACAAGTGATAAAAAGTGAATAAACCGTCATATAAAACCTTTCCGGGTAGGGCTATCCGAGCCACTCGGATAACAAATAAAAACAATATTATAGCTGAAAACCAAAAGGCCGTCTGAAACTTCAGACGGCCTTTGAATAAGGCTTGCTTAGTGATCCAAACTATCGGTTTCCACCTTAACCGCTTTATCGGTTTTGTCTTCCGGCAAAACCAGGTTCAACAATACCGCCATAATACCACCTGCGGAAATTGAGTTTTGGAACAATACCGGCAGGTTTTTGAACACTTCCGGCTCAAATGCCACGCCCAAACCCAAACCGACAGAAGTTGCCGCGATAACCGCTTCACGGCGGCGAATACCGTGGCTGACCAAAATCCGCACGCCGGCAATCGCAATCAGGCCAAACATCAATACCATCGCGCCACCTAAAACCGGACTCGGAATTGTGGTAAACGCGCGGCCGATAACAGGGAACAAGCCCAACAACACCAAAATCGCCGCAATATATTTGCCCACATGACGCGAAGCCACGCCGGTCATTTGAATCACGCCGTTGTTTTGCGCAAACGTGGTCAAAGGTAAAGAGCCCAGAGCAGTCGCAATCACAGACACCAAACCATCCGCCAACACACCGCCGCGCAGACGTTTGGTGTATTCCTCACCCTCGATCGGCTGCTCGGAGACCATCGCAGTCGCCGTCAAATCGCCAACTGCCTCAAATACGCTCAACAGGAAAATCGCACCGGCGACAATAAACGCGTGCCAATCGAATGCGAAACCATATTTAAACGGAACCGGCAGGGTAATCAGCGGCAGGTTTTGCAGGGCGGAAAAATCCACTTTGCCCAAAAACAGCGCAACGATATAACCGACAATCAAACCCACCGCGATGCCGCTCATGCGCAGCAACGGATTTTTCAAGCAGTTGAAAACCAAAACAATCAGCAACACCAGCGATGCCAGACCCAAGTTTTCCATCGAGCCGAACGTACCGTCTGCTTTCGCACCGAAGCCACCGCCAAAGTCAGTAATGCCGACATGCACCAAGCTCAAGCCGATCAACATAACGACCACGCCGCTTACAGTCGGCGTAATCACTTTTTTCAGATAAGGCAAAAGCCAGGCGGAGAAGCACACCAAAAATGCGCCGACAAAGGACACGCCCAAAAGCGTTGAAATCATCGCATCTTCAGTCAAACCGCCCTCTTTCATGCCGGTACCGAGCGCAATCATCACGGTTACAAAAGAGAAATTGACCGACTGAATCGACAACATGCCCGAACCGACCGGCCCGAAACGGTTGACCTGCAAATAAGTACCGACACCGGAAGCCACCATCGCCATCGACACCAAATAAGCCGTCATTTCAACCGGCAGTTCCAACGCCCCGCCGACAATCAGCGCAGGCGTAATCATCGGGACAAAAATAGCCAAAAGGTGCGTAACCGCACTCAACAACGCATTCCCAAACGGCGGCTTGTCTTCCAAACCGTAAACCAAATCAGGCGAACCGGCCTGTTTATCTGTTATTTCGGCCATAATGACCCTTTCTTAAGAATCGTTAAAAAATATTAAGATGCGCATTTTAACTAATTTAAAATGTATCAGCAAATTCAAAACCATCAGGCCGTCTGAAAGTTCCGCCCAGCCGTTTTCAGACGACCTCAAACCGCCTTAACACATTTTAATTCTTGACATCATTTTTCTATCTCAAAACAAACAAACCAATGATTTAAAAATGTATTATTCATTAAGATAATGACAAGTCACCATTAAACGGCAAAGCCGCTTAGCGGATATGTTTCACACAAACAACAAAGTAAGCTACAATCCGATGAATAATCCACCCACATTATAAAATTAAAGGTTTCCGTATGTTAAAAGGCAGTCTGGTTGCCCTGATTACTCCGATGAATCAAGACGGCAGCATCAACTACGAACAACTTCGCGACTTAATCGACTGGCACATTGAAAACGGCACCGACGGCATCGTCGCAGTCGGCACTACCGGCGAGTCAGCCACCCTGCCTGTCGAAGAACATTTGGCCGTTATTGAAGCCACCGTCAAACACGTCAACAAGCGCATTCCCGTTATCGCCGGCACAGGCGCCAACAATACTGTCGAAGCCATCGCCCTTTCCAAAGCCGCCGAGCAAGCCGGTGCGGACTACACCTTATCTGTTGTTCCCTACTACAACAAACCTTCGCAAGAAGGCATTTACCAACATTTCAAAGCCATCGCCGAAGCCACTTCGATTCCGATGATTATTTATAATGTTCCCGGCCGCACCGTCGTCAGCATGAGCAACGACACTATTTTGCGCTTGGCCGAAATTCCCAATATCGTGGGTGTCAAAGAAGCCAGCGGCAAAATCGGCAGCAACATCGAATTGATCAACAGCGTTCCCGAAGGTTTTGCCGTTTTATCCGGCGACGATCCTACCGGCCTGCCCTTCATGCTGTGTGGCGGTCATGGTGTGGTAACCGTCGCAGCCAACGTTGCACCGAAACTCTTCGCCGACATGTGCCGAGCCGCCCTTGAGGGCGATATTGCGACCGCCCGTCGTCTAAACGAGCAACTTATCCCAATTTATAACACCATGTTCTGCGAGCCCAGCCCGGCCGCGCCCAAATGGGGCCTGAGCTTATTGGGCAAATGCGAACCCCATGTTCGTCTGCCTTTGGTAGCACTGACCGAAGACGGTCAAGCCAAAGTCCGAGCCGCTCTGGAAAAATCAGGACAAATCTGATCCGGAAATAAGGCCGTCTGAATCCCAAACACCCTTTTCAGACGACCTCCCTGTTAAGAACTTCATCCACAGGAAAACAAGATGACCTATATCAAACCCATCGTAGTAGCCCTCGCCCTGATTAGCATGACTGCCTGTTCCGGCAGCAAAAAAGAACAACCCAAACTCGACTATCAAAGTCAATCGCACCGCCTGGTCAAACTGGAAGTACCACCTGATTTGAACAACCCGGACCAAGGCAACCTCTATCAATTACCGGCAGGCAGCGGCGCCGTCCGCGCCAGCGACTTCAACAAACGCCGCACCCAAGCCGTACAACAACCTGCCAATGCAGAAGTTTTGAAATCCGTTAAAGGCGTACGCCTTGAGCGTGACGGCAACCAACGCTGGTTGGTTGTCGATGGCAAATCGCCTCGCGAAATTTGGCCGTTGCTGAAAGTATTCTGGCAAGAAAACGGTTTCGACATCAAATCTGAAGAACCGGCCATCGGCCAAATGGAAACCGAGTGGGCGGAAAACCGAGCCAAAATCCCTCAAGACAGCCTGCGCCGCCTGTTGGATAAAGTCGGCTTGGGCGGCATCTACTCCACCAGCGAACGCGACAAATTCATCATCCGCATCGAACAAGGCAAAAACGGTTCGACCGACATCTTCTTCGCCCACAAAGGCATGAAAGAAGTTTATGCCGACCGTAAAAAAGACACTACCATGTGGCAGCCAAGCGAGAGCGACCCTAACCTCGAAGCCGCATTCCTCGCCCGCTTTATGCAATACTTGGGCGTTGACGGCCAACAAGCCGAACAGGCCCTGACCCAAAGCGTTGCCGCCCGCAGCAATGCCTCCGAGTTGGCCCGTTTGGACAACGGCACCCTGCTGCTGGCAGGCGATTACGGCCGCAACTGGCGCCGTACCGCACTTGCGCTCGACCGCATCGGCCTGACTGTTATCGGTCAAAATGCCGAACGCCGCGCTTTCTTGGTTCAACAAGCCCCAACCGAAGGCGAAGCAGTTGCCAATAAAAAACCCGGCCTGTTCAAACGCGTATTTGGCAAAGGCAAAGCAGAAGCGCCAAAAACGTATCCCGAAATCATCGTGTATGTTGAGCCAATCAACAATGGCGCACGCCTCCATCTGTTGAACAAAGACGGCAGCCCATACAAAGGCAGCGATGCCTCCACATTGTTGAGCCGCCTGCACACAGAATTGCGTTAATCCTTTATTTGACTTAAGGCCGTCTGAAATATTCAGACGGCCTTTTTAACGAATACGGCATGGTTTCAAATTCCCAATCTGACGTTATAATCAGAACATTTTCCCCCTCCCCCAAGCTGCCATGACCCGACAAAAAGCCTATCTGCTCCTGACCGCCCTGTTTACCCTGATGTTTATCGTACTGATTCTGTTGGGCGCTTATCTTCTGAGCATTCACAGCAAACAATTCGCCGTTGCCGCCTTTCTGTTTGCCTTTGCCGCCGTTTTTGCCCAAATCGGCAGCCTTGCCCTTTACATCCGCCACAAAGCACGCGCACAAATGGCACGTATGCAGCAAACCGAAATCCATTAAGGAAAAACCATGTTTGAAAAAATCGTCCTTGCCAGTGGCAACGCAGGCAAACTCAAAGAATTTTCCCGCCTCTTTACCGACTTAAACATCGAAGTCCTGCCGCAATCGCAGTTCAATACGCCCGAATGTCCCGAGCCGTACCATACCTTTGTTGAAAATGCCCTGGCTAAAGCACGCCATGCCGCCAAATACAGCGCTTTACCGGCACTTGCCGACGACTCAGGCATCTGCACCAACGCCTTAAACGGCGCACCCGGCATTTTCTCCGCACGTTATGCAGGCGAAAACCCCAAATCCGATACCGCAAACAATGCCAAACTGTCCGCCGATCTTGCCGATAAAGACGATAAAAGCTGCTACTACGTCTGCGTGCTCGTCCTCGTCCGCCACGAAAACGACCCGCAACCCATCATCGCCGAAGGCATCTGGCGCGGCCAATGGCAGGCCGAAGCAGCCGGCACAAACGGCTTCGGCTACGACCCGCATTTCTATCTGGCCGAACACGGCTACACCGTCGCCGAGCTTGACCCTGAAATCAAAAATGCCGAAAGCCACCGCGCCCAAGCATTGCGTGAATTGTTAAGAAAAATCGAATCCTTATAAATCGATAACAGGCCGTCTGAAAACCTGAAACGTTTTTTTAGATGTTCCAAATCCAATAAATAATAAAAGAAATCCATGTCCCCTAAGCAAATCTTGATTGTCGCCATCCGCTTGGTCGTTTTAATCGGTATCGTACAAACACTTGGCAGCATCGCTACCATATTCGCACAGTCAGAAAGCATGTATGACAGCAAACAAATCTCATCCGTACTGATGCTCTACGGCTTGTATTTAATTGCATGGCTGCTGCTATGGTGTTTCCCTGCCGCCATTGCCAACCGCCTGTTGCCCGAACATCTGCAAACCGTACAGGAAGCCCCAAAACACCCTGCACCATGGCTGACGACCGGTATTGTATTAATAGGCATATATACTGTTTTCCAAGCTATCCCCGACCTAATTTACCAGTTCTCTCTCTATCTTTTTGTACAGTATATTGCTATCGACACACATACATCCGTTTGGGCGGACCTCGGCGCACAAAACCAAGCCGGTATACTTGCCAACATCGCGCAGCTTTTTATCGGCATTTTCCTGCTATTCGGTGCACCTAAACTCTCATCTTGGATGCGCAAAAGACTTTAACTACATAAAAACAACAGGCCGTCTGAAACCTTCAGACGGCCTACCTCACATTCATTCCCATGCCCAAACCCTCTCCTGAAGAATTGGCAGCCTTTGCAAAACACGTTGCTGCCTTCATCCCAACCACACCTGACGAACTTCTACAACTCATTGACAGTCAAGAAACTGCTATCGTCTTTTTAGGCAAACCAAGCTGTTCATACTGTCGCCGTTTTGTTGCAAAACTATCTACCGTTTCCTTAAACAAGCAGCTTACCATCCGCTTTACAGACAGCAGCAACAAAGCAGCTTTAAAGACTTTTCGTGAACAACACGGCATCAAAACTGTTCCCGCATTACTCAACATATCACAAGGCAAAATAAAATTTGTCTGTAATTCCAAATTATCAGAAGAAGAAATTGAAGCTTTTTTGAGCGCTTAGACTGCGCAAATTTCCTACTGATTACTTTCCCGGCCGACATTTCAGTTAAAATAAGGCCCTAAAAATTTCAGACGGCCTCGAGCCTCAACATATATCATGACCCAAATCACCTTCCAACGCCCCGGCCAGCTAACCGCCCTACCTCCTTTATCACTCTATATCCACATTCCTTGGTGTATCAAAAAATGCCCGTATTGCGACTTTAATTCCCACAGCCTGAAAAACGGCCTGCCGGAAGAAGCCTATATCGATGCACTATTAACCGACCTGCAGCTTGAGTTGCCGAATATTTGGGGCAGACCGGTGGAAACCATATTTTTCGGTGGCGGTACGCCCAGCCTGTTTCAAGCGAAATCGATTGACCGTTTGTTAAGCGGCGTGCGTTCGCTGTTGCGCTTGCAACCCGAAGCGGAAATTACTTTAGAAGCCAATCCGGGCACATTTGAAATTGAGAAGTTTCAAGGGTTTAAAGACGCAGGCATTACGCGTCTGTCTATCGGCGTACAAAGTTTTAACGACGATATGCTTGCTCGATTGGGACGCGTTCACAACGGCAAAGAAGCCCTGACAGCCATTGACACTGCCTTGAAATTATTTGATAAAGTCAATATCGACTTGATGTATGCCCTGCCAAACCAGACGGTTCAGACGGCCTTAAACGATGTGCAAACCGCTATCGCAACAGGCGTATCGCATATCAGCGCATATCATCTGACCATGGAGCCGAACACGCCTTTTGGTCATACGCCGCCAAAAGGTTTGCCGCAAGATGAAGCAGCATTGGATATTGAAGATGCCGTACACGGCGCATTGGAAAACGCAGGCTTTATCCACTACGAAACTTCGGCTTTTGCAAAACCTAGTATGCAGTGTCGCCATAATTTGAACTACTGGCAGTTTGGCGATTACTTGGGCATAGGCGCGGGCGCGCACGGCAAAATTTCCTATCCCGACCGCATTGAGCGCACCGTCCGCCGCCGCCATCCCAACGACTATCTTGCCGCCATGCAGAGCAATCCGCATGAAGCAGTTGAACGCAAAACCGTTGCTGCCGAAGACCTTCCATTTGAATTCATGATGAACGCCCTGCGCCTGACCGACGGCGTACCTGCTGCAACGCTGCAAGAACGTACCGGTGTCTCCACTGCAAAAATTATGGCTCAAATCGAAACCGCCAGACAAAAAGGCCTGCTTGATTCAGACCCGACCGTATTCCGCCCGACCGAACAAGGCCGTTTGTTCTTAAACGACTTGTTACAGTGTTTTTTATAAATGCGGTTTTACAACAGCTAAAACATTTTTAGATTTGCTTAATTTTCCACAAGAAAATACAATCAGAATAATTATTGTTGGGGTAGGTGCTCATGTGGCTGTTAATCATGCTTCAACAAAAGTTGAGACAGCTAATTCATATTATGAACGCAGTGATACTAAAACTGGTGTTGGAGCAATGGCTGGCGTAAGCTACGAAGTAACACCTAATGTTGACTTGGATGCTGGCTACCGCTACAACTACTGGGGCAAATTTGAAGAAACCAAAATACACTCTCACGAAGTATCTGCCGGTGTACGCGTAAAATTCTAATATTTGAATACTTAACATAAAGCAATCATTGCTTCAAATATCAAGTAACAAAAGGCCGTCTGAAACCTGTTTCTCAGGATTTCAAACGGCCTTTAAGTTTTTTAAATATGTCTAACTTTTTGCTGCTTTTACTTTTGCTGCAAACCACAGCGCTGCAACCGTACCTGCCATATCGGCAATACCGTCCGCGATTGAACCTTGCCGCGTAGTAGTCAGAAATGCCTGAGCCAGCTCGCTTCCTATGGCGAACAATAAAGCGGCAAACAGAATACCTTTATAGGAAATATTCCTATTGTCTTGAATAAATATTTTTGCGCACAGCCATGCCTGACCAAAAAACAGTCCGAAATGGCCGACTTTATCAAAATGGGGGAATGGTGGAGCGCTATTGCCGCCCTCTCTGAAAAGTAAGGCATAAATGGCGGCCACAAACCAGATTAAGGCAGCGGCAGTAAATTTGTTTAATGGCAAGGCTTTCATTTGTCGGCCTCTTCATCCAGCCATGTTTGACAGATGTCTGCCAAGCGGACAAATTTCCCACCCCGCGCCTTCAAAATATCACGCCATTGTGCCACTTCTTCTGCATCCGGGGCATCTTCAATACTGCATTCGTAAAGGCAGAAGTCTAATGTTTCGCCAACAACGCCAGGGGCTTCGGTCTGCATCAGGCTGGTCAGTTCGTTCATATTTACTGTTTCTTTAATTGGTTTATCGCTAGCCAGACTGCGCCGTCTATTTTCAGGCCGTCTGAACTAATGTACAAGGCTGTCCGTTTGATTTAGGCACGCTTACTTACTGTGTAAAAAACGCGTTGCCTCTTCCCATTCGCCATTCAACACGGCCGGCAATCCTTGCAGGGATTTGGCGATGGAATCATCAATTTGCTGTCTGTGTTCCGCCGACGGTTTATTCAACACATAACCGACAACCAGATTACGGTCGCCCGGATGATCAATACCCAAGCGCAGGCGGTAGAAATTAGGCGTACCCAAACGAGCCTGAATGTCTTTGAGGCCGTTGTGTCCGCCGTTGCCGCCGCCAAGTTTGAATTTGATACGGCCGCATGGAATATCCAGCTCGTCATGAACCACTAAGATTTCCTCCGGCTTGATTTTGTAAAACTGAGCCAAAGCGGCAACAGCCTGACCGGATCGGTTCATAAAGGTCATGGGTTTGAGCAGCCAAACATCGCCGTCAGGCGTAGCGGCGCGCGCTACTTCGCCGTAAAATTTCTTTTCGTCTTTAAAATTGACTTTCCATTTCCACGCCAGTTCGTCCAACAGCCAAAAGCCGACATTGTGGCGTGTTTGTTCGTATTCTTGGCCTGGATTGCCCAAACCGACGATTAATTTAATTTTCAAGCTCATTATTGTTCTTTCAGTTTGACAGGCCGTCTGAAAAAGTTTCAGACGGCCTTGGATTTATTCTTGCCCGGCGCGTTTACGTCGCGCTTCTTTCGGATCGATCAACAATGGACGATAAACTTCAATCCGATCGCCATCGCGCAACACCGTCTCGTCTTTCACGGCCTTACCGAAAATACCCAAAGGCGCTTGTTGCAAATCCAACTCTGGAAACTCTACCTCCAAACCGCTTTGCAGGGCGGCTTCGCGTACGGTTGTCCCTTCGGCAACGGTCATGTTCTTCAACACTTGCCTGTTTGCCAGTCCGTAAACAATTTCAATCTCAAGCATAGCGGCGGTCGGCCTCTTTAATAAAAGCATCCACCAGCGTGCCGGCGAGGTGGCCGAACACCGGGGAAATCATGGCAGAGAGTACGGCATTGGAGAAATCGTATTCTAATCTGAATTCAACTTTACACATATCATCGCCCAAGTCGATAAATTTCCAAGTGCCGCGCAGAGTTTTAAACGGCCCCTCGAGCAAATCCATGCGGATTTCCTGCCCCGGGATATTGTGGTTGTGCGTCGCAAACGACTGTTTGACGCGCATATAGTCCATAAACAGGCGCGCTTTGAGCTCATTGCCTTTGCGTTCGATGACTTCGGTCTTGCTGTACCATGGCAAAAATTTTGGATAGTCCTCGACCTTGTCCACCAGCTCAAACATTTCCTCAGCGCTATGCAGCACCAATACGTTTTTCTCGACTTTTTTCATGTTGGTTGTAGACCTTGTTTTTGAATATTCGGGGTTCAGACGGCATAATTTAGAAAAATATCCGCCCTACTTTGGGACAAAATTCCCAATTTAAACCGCTTCGCCATTTTGTTTCGCTTCCAGCCACTCCCAGCGTTCCAGCTTTTCCAAAAGCGACATCTCGATTTCTTCGGCCCTGCTTTGCAATGCACCTGCTTTTTCGTAATCTTTAAAAATTTCAGGATCGGAAAGCTGGGTATTGATTTCAGCCTGCTCAGTTTCCAAGGCGGCGATTTCGTCAGGCAGGGCGTCGAGTTCGCGCTGTTCTTTGTAGGAAAGTTTGACTGTGCGGTTGGCTTTGGGTTTGACTTTCTCAGGCTCGGCAACCGCTTTAGGCGCAGAGGCCGTCTGAATTTTCTCTTCCCGCGATTTTGCGTCGATATAATCCTGATAGCCGCCGATGTATTCTTTCAGACGGCCTTGTCCTTCGAAAACAATGCTTTGGGTAATCACATTATCCAAGAACATACGGTCGTGCGAGACGAGAAATACTGTGCCTTGGTAATCGCGCAGCAGGTCTTCGAGCAGCTCTTGGGTGTCGATGTCCAAGTCGTTGGTCGGTTCGTCCAAGACCAGGATATTGGCGGGACGGGTGAAGAGTTTTGCCAGCAGAAGGCGGTTGCGTTCGCCGCCGGAGAGCGATGAAACGGGGCTTTGTGCGCGGGCTGGGTGGAACAGAAAATCTTCCAAATAGCTCATGACGTGTTTTTTCTTACCGCCGACTTCAACGTAATCATTGCCCTGTCCGAGCGTGTAAAACACGGTGTCGTTTTCGTTCAACGCGCTGCGGAACTGATCGAAATAGGCAACTTCCTGCTTGCTGCCGATGCGGATTCTGCCGTAAGTCGGCTGCAATTCACCCAAAATCAGCTTGAGGAAGGTGGTTTTGCCGATACCGTTTGGACCGATTAAGCCGATTTTGTCGCCGCGCTGCAAGATGGCGGAGAATTTGTCCATGATGACTTTGTCGCCATAGGCAAACGAGGCATGTTCCAGTTCGGCAATGATTTTGCCGCTTTTCTCGCCGCTGTCGAGCTTGAAGTTGACTTGCCCTTGTACATTGCGGCGTTCGGCGCGCTGACGGCGCAGTTCTTCCAAACGGCGCACGCGGCCTTCGTTACGGGTACGGCGCGCTTCTATGCCTTTGCGTATCCATGCCTCTTCCTGAGCATGGAATTTGTCGAAGAGGCGGTTGTGTTCCGCTTCAACCGCCAATTCCTGCGCTTTTTTCTCGCTGTATTTGGAGAACGAGCCGGGATAAGAGCGCAGAATGCCACGGTCGAGTTCGACAATACGCGTGGCGATGTTGTCCAAAAAACGGCGGTCGTGGGTAATCACAACTAAGCTGCCTTCAAACGCTTTGAGCAGGTTTTCCAACCAGATAATCGCGTCGATGTCCAAATGGTTGGTCGGCTCGTCCAGCAGCAATACGTCGGGCTTCTGCACCCAAGCCTGCGCTAAGGCAACACGCTTTTTCTGTCCGCCGGAAAGGTTGCCGATTTTTTCGTTTTCCGGCAAACCGAGTTCGCCCAAAGTCTGCTTAACTGCCGCATCCAGTTTCCAGCCGTCTTTCGCTTCGATTTCAAGCTGTAATTCGTTGAGTTCTTTCAACAAAGCCTCACTCGAACCATTTTCCAACTCATGGCTGACATGATGATAACGGCGCAATAAATCGCGAATTTCACCCAAACCTTCGGCGACAGTATCAAATACGGTTGCGTCCTTATCAAAAAAGGACTCCTGCGGCACATAAACGATTTTGAGGTTGTTTTGAACAATAATCTGCCCGTCATCGAGCTTTTGTACGCCCGCAAGGATTTTTAAAAACGAAGACTTACCCGCACCGTTGCGGCCGATTAAACCGATTTTTTCGCCGCTGTCGAGTTGAAAAGAAGTTTTGTCGAGCAAGGCAACGTGGCCGACGGCAAAAGAAGCATTTTCTACGGATAAGATATTCATGGGGAAACTTCAAAAAAGAAAAGGGGGACATTTTAACCGATTATCGGCAGATATTTGCCGACAATCATATGAAATTGAAAGTATCAGGCCGTCTGAAAGCAGTTTTCAGACGGCCTTCATTATTATTCTTGGAACTTTAAACCGAAATGCAGATAAGCTCTTTCGGTTGCCACGCGTCCGCGCGGTGTACGCTGCAAAAAGCCCTGCTGAATCAGATAAGGTTCAATCACATCCTCGATGGTATCGGTCGATTCGCCAATCGCAGCGGCCACGTTTTCCAAACCGACAGGGCCGCCGCTGAATTTGTGCAGAATCGCCTCAAGGAATTTCCTGTCCATCACATCCAAACCCTGACCGTCCACATCCAGCATGCTTAAGGCAGCATCGGCAATTTCCGCATTAATCACGCCGTTGTTTTTTACATCGGCATAATCGCGTACACGTCGCAAGAGGCGGTTGGCAATACGCGGCGTACCACGGCTGCGCTTGGCCACTTCCATCGCACCCTCTTCACCCATTTCCAACTGCAACAATTGAGCAGAACGGGCAACAATAGTCGCCAAGTCTTTGTTTTGATAAAACTCCAATCGGGACACAATACCGAAACGGTCGCGCAACGGATTGGTCAACATACCGGCACGGGTCGTCGCCCCCACCAATGTAAACGGCGGCAAATCGATTTTGACCGAACGTGCGGCCGGCCCCTCTCCAATCATGATGTCCAACTGATAATCTTCAAGCGCAGGATAAAGGATTTCTTCAACCACGGGGCTTAAACGGTGGATTTCATCAATAAACAGCACATCATGTGGCTCGAGGTTGGTCAATAACGCTGCAAGGTCGCCGGCGCGCTCTAAAACCGGGCCGCTGGTTTGACGCAAATTAACGCCCAACTCTTTGGCGATAATATGCGCCAAAGTAGTTTTACCCAAACCCGGAGGGCCAAACAACAAAGTGTGGTCAAGCGCTTCGCCACGTTTTTTCGCCGCCTGAATAAAAATAGCCAGCTGCTCTTTGGCCTTATCCTGCCCGATATAGTCATCCAAAGTTTTCGGACGTAAAGCGCGTTCAAGCAATTCTTCCTGAGCGGAAATATTTTGAGCAGTGATAATGCGCTGAGGTTGTGCAGAAGTAAGATTATCGGTTTGTAACATAATGTTTCTAAATTCTAAGATCATTCCCGACCCATTGTTTCAGACGGCCCGAACAATCAGATAAAGCGGTTAAATTATGATTTTGGCCATTATACCCGATAAGGCCGAGCCACTTTTCCTTCAAATTTAAATCACACAAAAATTTTCGTTTTCAGGCGGCCAAAGCAACGTATAATAAACGGTTAATTCAAATACCTATCGCATTCAGGAGAATACATGAGCCTCAAGCAAAAAGTCATCGCCATTGACGGCCCCAGCGCATCCGGCAAAGGGACGGTTGCCTCACGCGTAGCCGAAGCCTTGGGTTTTCTTTACCTCGACTCCGGTGCGCTTTACCGCCTGACCGCGCTTTACGCACAAAAACAAAATGTTGCCTGGACAGATGAAGATGCCGTCAGCACACTGGCAGAAACTTTGCCCGCACAATTTGAAGGCAGCGTCGTGTTATTAAACGGCGAAGATGTATCCGAACAAATCCGTACCGAAGCCATCGGCATGGGCGCATCTGCCGTCGCGCAGTTGCCTAAAGTGCGTACCGCCCTTTTGCAGCGCCAACGCGATTTCCTGACCGAAAAAGGTTTGGTCGCTGACGGCCGCGATATCGGCTCGGTTATTTTCCCTGATGCCGCATTAAAAATTTTCCTGACCGCAAGTGCCAATGTCCGCGCCCAACGTCGTGCTAAGCAACTCGGCCTCCCATGCGAAGGGGTTGCATTCGAGCGTATTTTGTCGGACATTGAAGCGCGCGACGAAGCGGACCGCCGCCGCCCTGTTGCTCCGTTGAAACAGCTGCCCGACGCCCTGCTTTTAGATACCGATAACCTTTCTATCGAAGAAGCTGTAAAAAAAGTGCTTGATTGGTATCATAAAGTTTAAAATTTGGAGTATAATCGCGAAGTTTTCATTTCAGACGGCCTGTTGCCCCTAATAACAAGGCCGTCTGAAAACATTTCCCAACCTGCCGTGCCAAGGACGGCAGGTCATTTCAAACCTAACCCGCACCCCTTGGCGGTGTACCGAAAAGAGTATATATGACTATGGAAAATTTTG
>ERZ772779.51-NODE-51-length-49185-cov-6.257399_pt1 | contig 49185 bp, 63 predicted proteins | sample MGYA00511360_ERZ772779 | MGnify/ENA primary metagenome ERZ772779 (study PRJEB29015, sample SAMEA2738112) | human oral metagenome | biome: human oral; feature: human-associated habitat; material: saliva | place: China | collected 2231 ...
GCCATAGTGGCGTGGATGGCGAAGCACGACGGTGACTTCGGCTACACCAACGACTACCGCCGCAAAGACCCGGAGCGCTACGGCTGGGGCGACTGTTCTAGCACGATAGCGCAGGCCTATAGGCAGTGCGCGGGCATCGAAATAGGCGAGCGGAGTTTCAATATAGCGTCGGACCCAGATGCGTACACGGTGGCGTCGGCGACGAGTTGGCGAGATCTACCCCTCAGTGATCTGAAGCCGGCGGATATCATCTGCATGGGCTGGCATTCGGGCCCCTTCGCCGGCCGCATATCCCATGTGGAGCTCTATGCCGGGGGCATGTACACGTGGGGGCACGGAGGCCCGGGCCGTGGGCCCAGATTGCACTCGCTGTCGGATCGGTCCCTGACGGGCTCGGCGACGATCATCATCGTCAAGCGCTATATCGGCGATACACAGGACAATGACAACACCAGTAAAGGAGACGAGTTGACACCTGACGAGCACAACATGCTCAGCTGGCTGTATGAGAACATCAAGGTGCCGAGCCAGGGCTTCGGCTACCCCCAGGCGACGCAGAACTCTATCGCAGAACTGAAGGAGGTGGCGGCCAACCTGACGCAGGCCGTGGAGTCGATGACGGCGACTGTGAACAGGATCGCCACCGACTTGACGGTGCCGGGGTACGGCTTCGGCTACCCGGCTGCCAGCCACGCTGCGCTGGAGGAGACGATCAACAAGCTGAATGACATCCAGAACACGTTGAAAGACGTGAAGAAGGGGGTCGATGTGAAGTGACGGCGCAGGAAACACCCACGGGGCCCAAGCACCTGGACACCCCCACGCTGACGGACGAGCAGAAGGAAGCGGCGTTCGCCGCGGCTGCGCACACCGTGGAGACGGGGGGCCTGCCCCAGGGGGACGGCGGCCTGGCGGACCCTAACCGGAAGAACGCCTACCACTTCGACGAGCTCGTGCCGACGCAGATACAGCACAAGGCGCGGTCGGTCATCCGGACGTTCGTGGTCAGCCTTATCGGCGTACTGGCTGCGTGGGGCGCCAAGGTGGGTATCACTCTGCCTGCGGACCTGGCGGACACGATCACGGCGACCGTGTGGGGGCTGGTGACCGTGTGCGCACAGTGGCTGCTCAATACTAAGCCCGTGGACCGCTTCCTCCACAAGATAGTGCCGTTCCTGGCGACAACGCCGAACAAGTAACGCACAGCATAAGAAGGACCCCCGTCGCGTCCCATTCCGGGAAACGTCGGGGGTCTTTATATCTTCAGTTTACACGTCGCAGACGGCATTGTCGAGCCGGACTGCGGTGACTAACAGATCCAGGTTCCGTACCAACCGGCGAACATCCGTCCGATCAGGTTCCATGAAAACATGTTTTCTCCTCTCTGTTGAGTTACTGTGCGAAAACAGTGTGCACGCTGAACGAGCCGTTGTCAAGCCGCGATGAGGTTGAGCTGGTGCTGTGTCCACGCGAAGGCGGCGAGGGCGGAGATCGCGCCGAGGGATGTGAAGGCGAGGGAGACCCAGAAGACAACAGAGCCAGCCCTGGGGAAGCCGCACCACGTGACGATGTAGGCGATGAGGGTCCAGAACCCCTGTGCGACGAGGAATGCGACGGGGACGGCGATGAAGTAAAGAAGCATGTGAAGTCCTTTCTCTAGTCCGGTGGTTCGATGGCTTGACTGTAACTCGAATACGGGCGGAAGTCAAGTTTGCGTGACCCATCCCGTCCTGCTAGAGTCTTCATATCAGCCAATACGCCGCACACGGGAGGAGAGACACAATGTTTCACGTGCATTTCATCTGGGCGCAGTCTACGTCCGGGATCATAGGGGTCAATGGGAAGCTGCCGTGGCACGATCGGGGGGATCTGCAGCATTTCAAGGACATGACGACCGGTAAGACCGTGGTGATGGGCCGGAAGACCCGACAATCCCTGCCGCAACGCAACAAGAAGCTGCCCAACAGGACGAACATCGTGTTGAGTCGGACGATGACGTCAACCAAATCCGTCAAGGCGGTGGCTAGCCCATACGCGGCTATAGAGCAGACCCTCGCAGAGGGCCGGGATGAAGCGTGGGTGATCGGGGGACACGAGACGTTCCAGGCGTTCATTACAGCTCACGACCTGGACAAGCTGCCATTCAGACTGGACGCTTACGTCTCCGTGCTGGCGGTGGACGACGAGATCCAGCCGATCACCGCACAGGACAGCATCACATGGGCGCCTACGCTGGACGACCGTTGGGTGCTGCTGTACGACCATATGGCGGGGCCTAGGCGGCGCCTGCAGAAGTATGTTAAGGTGTTCAGGTAAGCTCCTTTCTCTCAGGACCCCGCCGGATGAGCGCTATGCCCCGGCGGGGTCTGCTGTGTGCGCATGGTAACATTCCTCTTAAGCCTGACTAGAGAGGGAGTTTCATGAGAATCGACGTTCAAACAAGCCGCTTAGCCACTGTTAACGGGTCTATTGCGACGCTTAGCGGCACGCTGCCCAACCTCGATCTGGACGTTGCGTTGGCTAAGAGCGTGAAGGCCGTGTACCTGACGGTGTTCGCCAACGCAACGGAGACGAAGGTCACGTCGCTGTGTACAGAGGGCGGCACGTTCTGCGTAACCATACACACCATGGCTGAGCGGCCTACCGTGAAGGTATGCGACCCGCTGGAGGCGCCGGTGGTGATCCGGTACAGGGGGCTGTGATGGCAGCGCCTAAGAAAACGACGAAAAAGAAGCCGGCTCAAACCAAGACTGCGACCAAAGAGCTGGTGAAGAACGACCGGGATCGCTTCGCGATCCAGAAGTCGACCGGTGAACTGGCGATGGACGACAGGCGGCTGCTCACCCTCGCACAGGCGGGGGCCAGCCCATCCGAGATGTCTGAGGAGCTAGGTCTGCCGGCCGAGACGTGCCTGGCCCGTGTGCGCTCCTTGCTGAAGCGCAACGACGTGTGGACAAACCTCGAACGGCAACAGATGCTGATCGCCGACATGTACGACTTGAAGACGCGCGCTTTTAACTTCCTGGAGAAGTGCTTCGAGTCGGACGAGATAGCCGCCCGGCACATCGAAGCGGTCAACAGCGTCCTGAAACAGCTCGGCGACCGCTTGGACAAGGTGAAGGAATACAACGACGAGGAAGAGGCTCGGGTGACGAAGCAGCAGACCCGGCTGATCCTCGACCTGGTGGAGGACGCCTGGGAGCGTGTGCGAGTTCATATATCCAGAGCGTATTCGAACGGCCAGCTGCTTGACCCGGAGGCGATGGACGAAGTCTTCTATCAGGCGCTGAAGGAGGCCCATGCTGATCAAAGCTAGCGCGATCGACAGCGCTATCGCCACCGTCAAGGCGCACAGGAGGCAGGACAGCTTCAAGTCGGATCCCGTGGGATGGGCTCAGTACATGCTGGGCACAGACGAGGGAACCCTGTGGAGTAAGCAGCGGGAGATCGCCCGGGCCGTAGTGGATAACAACTCGACGGCGGTGAAGGCAGGCCACGGGGTGGGCAAGTCCCGGCTGATGGCTGTTCTCATATGCTGGTGGGTCGATACCCGCTACCCTCACTGCTATGTGATATCCACGGCGCCGTCGATGGCGCAGGTGCAGGACGTGCTGTGGCGCGAAGTGATGCAGCTGAAGGACATCGTGGAGAGACGCTTCGAGGAGGGACTCGTCGACCATAAGCTCCCGGGGCGCATCACGATGGACGTGCAGTGGAAGGACGACGTGACGAAGCTCCCGCTGGGCCGCGGCAGGAAGCCGCCGGACAACCTGGGCGGCAACTCCTTCCAGGGAATTCACGGCGACGTGTTGGCGATCGGCGACGAGGCCTGCGGGCTCTCGGGTGAACTGATCGACGCCCTGGCGAACATCACGACGAACGAGGCGTCTCGGCGTGTGCTGATCGCGAACCCCACGGACCCGATGAGCTACCTGGGGAAGATCTTCAAGGAGGAGATGGAGAACTGGAAGCGCATGTCCATCTCGGTCCTGGAGAGTCCGAACTTCACAGGCGAGCCCATGCCCCCCAATGTACTGCAGAAGCTCACCGGGCCATCCTATGTGGAGCAGAAGAAGCAGGAGTATGGGGAGGACAGCGCGAGGTTTAAGGCTCGCGTGCTGGGCGAGTTCGCATTCGACATCGAAGACTCGTTGATTCTGCCAGGAGATGTTGAGACGGCCTGCTTGACGGAGAGGGAGCAGATCGGCCGGCCGGTGCTCGGCGTCGACGTAGCGCGCTTCGGCGCGGACCGCTCGGTCGTCTACTTGTGCGTCAACGGTGTTGTGCGCTTCGTAGACTCGTGGGCGAAGACGGACCTGGTGCACAGCGCACAGCGGGTGCACGACCTGGCCCTGCGTGAGGGAGCACACGCCGTGGCGATCGACTGCGACGGGATCGGCGGCGGGATGTTCGACATCCTCAACTCATACGCTAACCGCACCTACGACATCTTGGCTGTGCGGGGTTCTATGTCGAGCCCGGACAGGGGCCGGTGGCACAACTACCGCTCCTACATGTGGGACTCCTTCAGGTACCGGTGTCGCACAGGCGAGCTGGATCTGGATCCACTGGACATCGACTTGCACGACGAGCTGCTGTCCGTCGGCTATTCGTATAATACGATGTCCGGGGGGCTCGTCCTGGACTCGAAGGACAAGCTGAAAAAGGACGTCGGCAAGTCGCCCGACTTGGCAGACGCCGCAGTGTACGCTGCTATAACGGACCAGAACATACGGGACGCCATTCAACAAGAGACCGTGTTCTCTGACGCGGGGGACATGATGGACGGCGACGAAGACGATTACCTACACGAAATGGGGGAGACTTTTGGATTCCAACGCATACTCGTTTAGCGACGAGGGTATCGCGTTCATCAACGAGGCGCAGAGGTCCTACCTCCTGGACGAGGGCGCCAACTGGGTCAGCTACGCCGACGACAAGGGGCTGACGCTGGCTTTCATCCATGAGGTTGTACGCGGCCTGAGGGACATGGCCCGGGACCACCCGTTGCATAAGCGCGGCGCACAGTTGAGGACCAGCTACATTTTCGGCGACGACTTGGTGTTCAGCGACACGTCTGCGAAGCTGGACAAGTTCATCAAGTCGGAGTCGGCGCAGAGGACGTTGTTCTCAGCATCGGCTATGGAGAGCCTGAACTTGGAAAGGTTCTGTGCGGGGAACGTGTTCCTGTTCCGTGAGGTGCATACCGACAAGCTGACGCTCGTCCCCGTGGAGGAGGTCGAGGAGATCGTCCGGGATTCGTTCGATTCATCCGTCGTGAAGTATGTGCGTCGCACATGGACCCCGGACGGGCAGAACACGATCAGTCAGTGGTTCCCGACAGCCGAGTATAGGCGGAGCGTACAGCGTCTCCGGAAACCGCCGAACACGGCCTACGAGGTGAATGGCAGTTATGTCGTGTACATTCTGTCGTCGGGCAGGCATGCGGGGCATGCGTTCGGTGCGCCGGATTCACTGGCGGCTGCCCTGTGGAGCGTCGCTTACTCGGGTTACCTGCGCGACAGCGCTAGGCTGTCTAAGGCGTTGTCGAAGATCGCATGGGCTATCGTCAACAGCAACAACCAGGGCAAGCGGCAGTCGGCTGTGGAGATCTCGAACCGCGGCGACGTGGTGGGCGCCACGGCGAGCTTGGGGCCCAATCAGTCTCTGGCTGGTGTGGGAGTCCCGAGCGCACAGGTCAACTACGGGAACGGCCAGCCCCTGGCGGCGCTTGTGGCTGCCTCGTTCGGGATCCCGGTCATCGCGCTGTTGTCGTCTCCTGGTGCGACGGGCGGCTCGTACGGGGCTGCGACGACGCTGGACAGGCCGACGATCAACGGTTTCAAGCTAGAGCAGCGCAAATGGCGGGATTTCTTCAAGCAGGTGATGATGGACGTGGATCCGTCGGTGAAGGACGTTGACATCAAGTTCCCGTCGATCGAACAGGACCCGACCTACAGGGCGTTGCAGTCGCTTGCTACGTCTATGTCCACGGGGGCAATCCACCAAGACGAGTACCGCCAAGCGGTGTTGAACCTTCTGGCTGTGCCCGATATCCATGGCGACGAACTCCCAGAGCCGAATGCTTTTTTGAAGACTGGTAATGTGTCCGGTGGGGATGACGGCGATGCTGTGCGCGACCCTGTGGCACGACAGGGCAACCAGGGCGCGGTCCCCGGCGGTTTCAACCAAGGAGACACTGAAGATGAAGATAAGTGAGAGCACGAACACCAGCGTCCTCAAGCCTATTAAGGGGACGCGCAAGTGGCTTGTGCGACTCATAACCGAGGGTCAGGGCTCGACCGGCGTCTATACGAAGGAAGCGCTGCAGGGTAGTTTCGCCGAGGCGTTCCCCGTCGGTACGCACATGTATATCGACCACGCTACCGAGGCTGAGACCGACGAGCGCCCCGAGGGGACGTTGACGAAGCTGGCGGCCGTGATCGCCGAGACCCCTCGTTGGCAGGATGCGCCGGAGCCCGGGATGTACGCGACGATCGAAGTGGTCGAGCAGTGGGCACCCTTCATCGAGCAGGTGTCGGATATCATCGGCGTGTCGATCCACTGCGGCGCTACGTTGGTCCAGGACGACGACCTCGTGACGGCGGGTGAGCCCACGCCGCCTGTGATAGAGTCGTTCATACCGTCGCCAGTTAATTCCGTTGATTTCGTCACAGTTCCGGGTGCCGGCGGGCGCCTCGTCGAGGCTCTGGAATCATTCAAAAACGGAAATGCTATTATGGATGGTAGCAACAAACACAATTCCGAAAGGAAGAGAATGGACACTGAGTTCAAGGAGGCCCTGGAGGCCCTGGACACTAAACTCTCCGCTCTCGTCGAAGCCCTCGCCGATAAGGCTAAAAAGAAGGACGAAGAGGACGAAGAGGACGCCAAGAAGGCCAAGGAGGAAGAAGAGGACAAGGCCAAGAAGGCTAAGGAGGCCATCCTTGCTCTCGCCGACTCCGATCTCCCCGAGGTTTCCCGTGTGCGGGTAGCCGAAGCTATCGCCCGCGGCTATGACGCGAAGTCGATCCTCGACCGCGAGACCAAGCTCGTCGAGTCTATCCGCGAGAGCCTGTCGGGCGGCTTCGCTCCCGAGCACGTGCCCTCCGGTAAGAGCGCCGACGACTTCGAAGCCGAATTCGCCAAGCTGACCTGGTAAGGAGGATACGCACATGGCACAGAATCACGTCAAGGGCGGGGATACCTACGAAGTCCAGGTGGACGCCGCCGTCAAGTCGGGCGACGTCGTCGCCGTCGGCAAGGTCGGGGCCGTTGCTCTCACCTCCGCCACACCCAAGGGTGACAACAACTTCTATTCGACGCTTGCTTTCGAAGGCATCGCACACCTCGGGCTGGACGGATCCGTCAAGGTCGGGGATATCGTGACGATCGACGGCGCCACCGAGTCCGGCAAGGCCGCCAAGCCTGAGATCGCGGCCGACCCGAAGGGCAAGATCATCGTCGGCTTTGTGCTCAACCCTTTGTCGAGCGCATCGACCAAGTACGCTGTCAAGCTGACCCAGGCTTGGCTCTAAGGAGGATATCTACATGGCAATCAACGCGAGGGAAGCCTACAAGGCGGGTATCCTTCTGCACAAGGCGCTTCACGCCGATGATATTCGTGTGCGCAACTCGGCCCGTAAGGACCTGAGCGAGGCCATCTCGACTTCTGACCTTCCAGTCAATCTCGGCCCGACCATGAACAAGATCATGCAGGGCGAGTACCAGCAGGTCCCGTCGAACTGGCGCGAATGGGCGGACACCCTCGAAACCCCTGACTTCGAGACGGTTCCCTACTTCAGCTTCGACTTCACGGACGACAATATCCCCGTGCGCAAGGACGGTAAAGGTTACGTCGCGCAGGGGCTTCCTGCTGTCGGCGAGCTCGGCGAATACCCGATCCTCGGTCTGAAGGCAGAGCAGTTCAAGCTGAAGCTGGCTAAGGCCGGTGTCCAGATCCCGCTTTCCTGGGAGACGCTGAAGCGTTACGGCGCCGACTGGGGCCTGATTCCTCGGATCACGAAGGAACTTGGCCGCCGTGCCGCCAACCAGGAGTCGATTGAGGCCGCCCTCCAGTTGGTTCAGCCGACCGGCCTGAACACGACGAACTTCAAGGCCGCCAACAAGAACGTTCTGGCTGGAAACCCCGAGCTGAGCATCGAGGCGCTGGAGAAGGCTTTCGCACAACTAGCTACTACCAAGTACAACGGCCGCCGGATCATCATGCCGACCAAGTTCAACCTGATCGTGCCCCCGGCCCTCGCAAGCCGCGCCGAGCAGATCATGAAGGTCGTCGAGATCCGCCGCCAGAACGGCACCGAGACCCAGGTGATGGGCAACACGGTGTCCGGGAAGGTCGCGAATGTCTTCGAGGTGCCCGAGCTTGCTCTTATCGCCGGAGATTACGCCGACAAGTGCTGGTTCCTTCTGCCCCCGAAGAACTCGATGCCCCGCAAGAACATCGTGAACGTGTTCCTTGAGGGCGAGACCGCTCCGAAGATCTTCGTCGAGAAGACCACGAATAGCTCGGAGCTGGATGGCTCGTTCGATAACGATGCGTACAGGACGAAGATCCGTCATCTCGTCAAGTCTGCTTTCATCGCTCCGGAGGGCACTCTGGCCTCCAGCGGTGCAGGCGCCTGATAACGATACCCGACAAGGATGGAAACCCCGCCCTCACAAGGGGCGGGGTTTCCTGCAGTGGAAAGGAGCTGCCGTGCCCGACAAGCCGAAGATAACCGTGGACGAGCTGAAACTCTTCCTACCCGGTATCGACCTGGACGCTAAGCTGCTCGAACGGTTGTGCGCGCTGTACACGAACGTGTTCAAGGCCGCTGCGGCTGCTTTGCGTGCGTATGCTGCGAAGCTCGTGTCGGAGGGCGGGGTCGAGAACGTCAAGGCGGATGACTTCACGCTGTCCGGCGGGGACAAGAACATTGAGGCCCTGCTCGCTCTGGCTGATAAATACGACGCACAGGGGGATGCGCTGGAGAACGGCGAGGGGCTCGTCCTCGTCCCGATGAGGGGGGACGACGTGTTCGAGAGAGCGAGGGAGTTCCTTGGCCGGTATCTCTGAGGGCCGCCTGGCCATGGCGGCTAAACGCGTCGAACGCTATATGGTCGATGAGGTGACTATCTACGATGGCAAGAACATCAAATACGACGCTAAGACTGACAGCTATGATTATGGCACAGTCCTATATACTGGGAAAGCGCGTATACAGCCGATACGCCAACCTGAGGTAGCCAACGATCAAATCGCACCTCAGACGACTAACCGTGTGCGCGTACAGCTGCCACGATCGACGATGTCGCTGAACATCCCGATGGCTGCACGTATCAAAGTCGTAAAGACCCAAGATACACCGCACATGGTGGGCTATCTGATGACGGTGGCTTCCTTGGTGGATGCTTCACAGTCATTCGAGCGGACGATCATCTGCAACACGCCGATGAACAAGGCGGAGGCGTAACCTACATGAAGATCCGCACGAAGATTGGGGCGAACAAGTTTACGAAGTACGCTAAACGCATCCAGGACTTCAGGGAATACGACTTGTTCGCGAACGTCATCGACAAGCTGTCGGAAGAGATACCGCCCGCCCTGCAAGACACGATAGAGAAGACTCCGTCTGCTCTCGTTCCCGGTAAGATAGGCCGTATCTGGACGGGGCACATGCACGACAGCGTAAGCGTCATCGTCCCGGACAACGTCACCGTCGAGTACGGCTGGATCGAGGGATCCAACAAGTTCGACGGCGGGTGGGACCACGATTATATCCTCGGACAGGAGTATGGCGATGACAGAGTGTGGGGCATGAAAGCCCTGGAGAAGGTGGAGAAGCAGGTGAAGCTCGCCGAGAAGACCAGTAAAGAGGTCTACACGGAGACTCGCCGCATCTGGAAGTGGGGCAGGTGACGGATGGCCAAGTACATCGATGACGTTATGGCTAAGGTCCGTGAGCTCTCCGAAGTGCCTGCCAATCGCGTGTGCGAAGAGGTGGCGCTGCCGGACTTCGACGAAGGACAGAAGATGCCGTATATCGCAGTCGTGTTCGGCACACCGTCGCACATCAGCCAGGCAACGAGCATCGTCTCCCAACTGAACGACGGCTACCGGGTGTTTTTCCTGTGCCATGTGCGAGCACTCACCGCACAGCATGCCCGCGAGATCGGCGAGCGTATTCTGTGGGGCCTGGTCGGCTTCGAGCCGGACAACAGCGGAGGGATCACGGTCCACGGCGGTCAGGGCTTGAACTACGCCGGAACCAACCACAAAGTGGTGCAGTGCGGCTATGAGCTGTACTGTTCCTTTATCACGAACCTCAAAAACCGCATTTGATAGGATGGTGTATATGGGCCTCTACAAAGACATGAACACCGGGGACGTCGGAACGTACCCGGATGACTTCGCTCAGTTCTTCGGGACGTTGGTGCCGATAACCGAGGAAGAGCCTTGTAGCGACTGTTTCATTGACAACGACAACGAGAAAAGGGGGAAGCACAGTGGCTAACGAAGTTCGTATGCTTCGCGGCAACGTGACTATTCTCTTCGCCGCCCCTGAGGCATTCGCTGACTGGCAGCATCCCACGGCGGCGGAACTCAACGCACAGTTCAGTGCGACCGACAACCCGCGCAACCTGGTGTTCAATGTGTCGTGTGCGATCCTGGACGGATATTCGCTCGGCGAGACCGACCCCGACACGGACAATACTCGAACGATCTGTGATATCTCCGAGGTGGAGAACCCGACCCTCGCTAAGTATGAGGGCAAATTCACTGCGCTCCGAGACGAAAGCGTGGACGACCAGGGTGTGTTCAACATGATCCGCGATATCACGATGAAGCCGGACATCACGCTGTTCATCGTGGAACGCATCGGCAAGCGCCCGAACAAGCCGTTCGAAGTCGGCGATGTGTTCAGCATCTACCGCTTCCAGACCGACTACCCGGTCGACGGGTACGAGTCGAACGGCTTCATCAAGTACGAGCCGAACTTCCTTCAGAACGGCGCGTTCGTCCTCAACGAGAAGGTGGCCGCATAATGGATAAGAAAGTACTCTCCAACGAACACGTCAACGTCTGGGTTCTTCCCAAGGCGTCCGTGAAGGATATCAACGCTATCACCGTGGAGGAAATGAATTCTGCGGTGGCTATCGGTGACGCGATCAACTGGGACGACACGACAATCCCCGCCGCGAAGGCGTCGAAGGAACAGTCGTCCCTGTCTCTGCTCGACGCTGCCGGGTCTTCGTCCCGTGGCGCCGCACAGTACGAGGGCTCCCTTACCATGTACTACCCGACGAACCCCGACGATGCGAACTCGATCTACGCCAAGGCATGGAACATGTTCAAGAAGACTCGCGTCGACCTCGTTCTGGTTGTGCGCGGTGTCCTGAAGGGCCGTGAGCCCATCGCTGCCGGTCAGTGGTACTGCGCGTTCCTCATGATCGAGTCCACGTACAAGAACACGCTTGAGGGCGACAATCCGACCCGTTACACGGTGTCGTTCCTGCAGCAGGGCCAACTGGCAGTCAATGGCGTCTTCAAAGACAGCACGACGGCGATCACCGACACGGAAAATCTTACGGTGTCCCTCAACGAGCACCGGCCGATCCTGCCGAAGATCCACGGCCATGTGGCTCGCTCCGTGTGCTCCTACCTGTCGAAGGATACCTCGACTGTATCGGTCAGCCCGCTCGGTGTGGTGACCGGCCTGAAGGCAGGTAGCGCAGATGTCATCGTCAGCCACCCCGCCTGTGCGAATGTGACAGTCAAGGTGACTGTGGCATAACGCACGCCCCAGCGAATAGCACAGGGCGTCTCCTCTCCGCCCTGTGCTATTCTTGTTTACGACGTTACCCTAACGCCTAACAGAGAGGATTTCAAATATGGACATTTTCGAGGTGCTGTCTCGATCCAAGGCGCCGAAGGCTGAGAAGGTCGTGTACCTTGACGCCGAGGCGGTGCAGGACGTCGAGAGGCTCATCAAAGAGCAGGCCGACGCTGACGTGATCAAGGAAGCGGTGAAGAGGCGGGACGCCTCTAAGTTGACGTTCCACCTCCAGTCGGTGACTGCCGATGTGCGCGAAGAGCTGATGATCGGCATCGAGAGCGCGGACAAGACGAAGAACAAGACGAAGCGTGTGTCGGAGGCCTATCTGGCGCTTCTGTCGAAGACGCTGTACAAGATCGAAGACGCCGAAGGCAACGTGGATGAAAGGAAATTCAACTCCGAAGAGATCCGTAAGATCCTGAACGCTCTGCCCGGCGAACAGTATCTGGGCCTGCTCGTGGCGGCGATGAACCTCCTCGGAGCTTCCGCCGACTACGACAATGCGGTGACGGTGGATTTCTGATAGACGCCCTCCAAGACAAAGGGGGGAGCGGCGCTCTATCGATGGTTAGGACGGCGGTGGACCTGCACATGAGGCCCACCGCCGTTATCTATAACCAGCCCGACCCTTTCGGGCATTGGACGGAACTGGACTATAAGCTTGTGTTGGCTTACAAGACGGTTAAGGACGAGACATGTCAGAAGTGTGGTAACCCTATCTGGCTATGTCATTCGAACGATCCTGATATAGCATGGCGCGCAGAGGATAGAACATGCTATGCTACTAAAGCAAGGATGATGCATGATTGGGTCAGCACACACCGAGCCACCGACCCGCCTCCCTATGAGGACAAGCAGAAGTGGGGCAAGGATACTGTGATGACACCGTACATGCCGGACTACGCGGAGCGAGACCTTCCCACGAGAATGGACTACTACAACAGGAGTGAGTGATGCCTGATATCAAGCAGACTATCGAGTTCAACGTACAGGGTACGTCCGAACTCCACGAGGCTGCGGAATCCATCAACACTATCGCACAAGCCCTTGACAACATCAAGGGCAAGGTCGTCGGAGCCGACATCGGCAAAGGCCTGGACGGCGCAGGCCGAGGCGGCCGAGAAGCCGGGGAGGGCTTCGACAGGGCAGGTCGGGCCGCGGAAGAGGCGAAGTCGCGCATATCCAACATGCGCTACGCCCTCTACGACGTGGCCGCCGTTATGCAGAACATCTCGAAGGCGACGATCGGAGCGTTCACAACCGTCGTCAAAGAGTCGATGGATTACGAGTCGGCCTTCGCACAGGTGAAGCGGACTAACGACATCGCCGGGAAGTCCGCAGACGAGCTGCGCGGCAAACTCGAACAGATGGCCGCCTCGGTGACGACCACGAACTTCAAGGACCTGTCGAACATCGCCGCTCTCGGCGGTCAGCTGGGCGTCGCCAAAGAGTCCATAACCGACTTCACCGAGACGGTCGCAAAGCTGTCGGCCACCACCGACCTTTCGCTCGACAAGTCCGGCGAGACGATCGCGCGCTTCCAGACAATCATGGGCACGACCGGCCAGAACTTCGACAACATCGCGTCCTCGATCTTGAAGGTCGGCGTCAACTCGGCTGCGACGGAATCCCAGATCGCCAACACCTCGACGCAGATCTCTGCCATGGGCAAGTTCGCTGGCCTGACCGAATACCAAGTGGTCGGCCTGTCTGGCGCTCTGGCGTCGATCGGCGTCGCGCCCGAACTCTCCCGAGGCGTCATCACGCGCATGTTCACCCAGATGCAGAAGGCTATCCGGGGCGGCGGTGACGAGCTCAACCTGTTCGCGCGCGTGGCGGGGGTCTCCGCACAGGAAGTCCAGTCCGCGTGGGGCACGTCGAAGTTCAGCGACATATTCGTGAAGTTCATCGCCGGGCTGAAGAACCAGGGCCAGGGCGCCATAGGCGTGCTCAAAGACCTGGGCATTAAGGCGTCCCGCGACGTCCCGACGATCCTCCGTCTAGCCGAGGCGCACAAGACACTCGAACAGACGATGAAGGACGCCGAGTCCGGCTACAACGACTCGAAGACGCTCAACGACCAGTACCAGCAGATCGCGTCCACCACAGCCGGCAAGCTAGAGATGTTGAAGAACTCCTGGGCGAACCTGAAGGCCGAGATCGGCCGGTCCTCCAATTCGGGGATCGGCGACATGCTCGGCTCCCTTACAGGCCTCGTCACGGTCTTGACTAATCTCGTGCAGAACCCCGCTGCACAGTGGGTTGCCAAGTTGGCCGGAGCGTTCCTGACGGCCGGCGGAATCATGGCCGGCTACTACGCCAAGCAGGCCCTTGTGCTCGGCGGAGCCTACGCGTTGACGACAGCGCAGCGGTCGATGGGGATTGCGATGCAGCACCCCATCACGTCTATCCGCTCGCTCTTGTCGGCCCTCGCGGAGACGGTTAAACTCTACAAGCTCTCGACGGTCTCCGTCAACGAACAGACCGGTGCCCTCTACAAGAACGCCGGCGCCGCTCGGGGCGCAGCAGGCGCACAGCGGGCAGCCGGTCAGGCAGCCGCCTCGCAGTCCGCAGCCGGGGCTGCAGCAGGTGGGGCGGGGCAAGCATCCAGTGCGATGGGAACAGCCGCCAAGGCTACCTCGGGGCTCATGGGCGCCCTCAAAGGGCTTGCCGCAGGCGCCGGTATATCCTTGTTCTTCACGGGCCTGGCGAAGGTCACGGAGTCCTGGACGAAGAGATCCGAGGCCGCTAGAGCCGAGGCCAAGGCGCTCCAGCAGGCCCAGGCCGATCTCGCACAATCAGTGATGCAGGACACGAAGGCCTTCGAGGAGGGCGGGAGCGCGGCCTACGTGTTCGCCAAGGCCACCAACAAAGCCGGCGAATCCGTATCCTCGCAGCTGTTCTCCACGTCGGACGCCAACGCCCAGACGAAGGCTCTCGCACAGGCACAGGATCTCCTCGCACAGAAGACCGGCCAGTCGACGGACGAAATCACGAAGCAGACCTATGCGATCGGCGAGAATTCGCTGAAGAAGATGGCCGAGCAGATCGCCGGAAACACGGGCTTCAAGCAGTTCGGCGATGAGCAGCTGTCCATGCTGCGCCAGATGGGTTTTTCCGTACAAGAATACTCGAAGCTGGTTACGCAGGGCAACTCGGAGATGACCGATTCACAGAAGAAGCTCGTTGAGTACTACCGCAACAACGGCTTCAGTTTCTTAGCCGACGAGATCGAGCGCAGCACCCAGAAGTCGAGCCAGTACATTGACTCGTTCAAGAACAAGATACAGGAGATGGTGGCCTCCGGCAAGATCTCCTGGTTCGACGGCGAGAAGATCCTTGACACGTTAAAGAAGATCGACGACAATGCGCATCAGACTTTCGATGGTGTGCGCAATGAGTCCGATCTGGCAGCGCAGACCATGAAGGGCCTGAAGGGCGACACGGCCGACGCCGCGGACGAGATGGACAACATGGGCGAGAAGGCCGACAAGGCGGCCAAGGAGCTCAAGAAGGTCGTCGACTCAGCGCTGTCCGGCGACGAGGCGTTCGTCAACCTCGAAGACGCCGTAGCCAACCTCGGAGAGAGCCTGTACAAGAACGGCATGAACTTCGACGAGTTCTCGGAAGCTGGCAGGTCTAACCTGAAGGCTCTCTATGCCGTTGTGCGCCAAGCTGCAGAGGCGTCCGGCGGGGATGCTGGGGTGATGAACGCCTATATCCAGCAGATTATGCAGCTGCTGCGCAGCCACGGAGTCGGCTCCGTCCAAGTTCTGGAGAGGGTCGAGCAGCGGCTTCACGCCGTAGCCAACAAGGCAACCCAGTCGGCCAATCAGATAACGAAGGCTGCTGCACTCGCACAGAAGGCAGGCCAGGCTATCGGCATGATCGCAGCGAGCATCGCCACCGGGAAGGACTTCTCGAAGGAAGCCTCGGCTTCGCTGCAGGGCCTCGGAAAGTCCTCCACGGCCGCCCTGCCGTCCATCAAGGACCTGGGTAAGGCCCTCGACCAGGGCTTCGCGAGGGGCGCCAGGAACGCCGCCAAGCACGCCAAGAAAGCTCGGCACAGGACGAGGAAGCTCGGGGACCGTGCGAAGAAGGCGGGCAAGAAGATCAAGGAGGCGGCGAAGGAGATAAAGACCTTCACCGATTACATCAGCGAGCTGTCCTCCGTGGCGAATGCGGCCTTCAACTTCAGGTGGGAGTTCCCCAAGTCGCTGGACGAGACGGCGAAGTCGTTCAAGACGATCAAGTCGTACTTCGAGAATGCGGCGAAGGACGCGCAGTCGGCGAATAAGGAGATCGGCGACGCCAACAAGTCGATCGAGGAAACGCGCAACAAGATCGCCGAGCTGGACGCCGAGCTGTCGAAGCTGCAGTCGGACCGGAACAAGTTGACCTTCCAGCTGAAGGTGGCCGTCGACTACGGCGACACGCTGCGAGCCGATGACATCCGCGCCGAGCTGCAGAAGAACGCCGTCGCACAGCAGAAGAACCGAACGGATCGGAAGAACGCCGAAGGAGATCAGGCCGGCAATTACCAAAAGCTGTACGAGGCTATGCAGAAGCTCTCGGACGCACAGCAGAAGGCGCGGCGCGACTTGGCGGGATTCTCGGACGCCGCTAGGGAACAGCGTGGTAACGTGCTGTCCCTTGTCGAGGCATACCAGAAGCAGGTGCTCGCATACGCCAACACGGGCGCCAGTCAGCAGCAAGTGCTCGCATACGCCTCTGCCCTGCGTGCAGAGTTCATCAACAACATGACGTCGATGGGCTACTCCCGTGCGGAGACTGAGAGGTACGCGGCGACGTTCACGGACTTGTCGAAGGTTATCAATGGCGTTCCGAGGAACTTCACGGTCGGCGTGAACGCCGATCCGGCACTGCGGGCCCTCTCCGACTTGGAGGCGAAGAACCGCAAGTCGCAGCACTCGATGGATGACAACCGCGATGCCGCAGACAAGCTCGGCAACTCGCTGAACAACACGGGCGGAGATGCAGCCGGCCTTGGAGGGGCACTCGGCGGAGGCGGTGTCGGAGGGGCTGCCGAGCAAGCAGCTGTGACATTCCAGCAGCTCGGGCAGATCACGGGCAACATCGGCGCGGAGATGTGGAAGGCCGCAGGCTCGGCCAACACAGCCGCACACGGGCTGGGTAACATGGGCAACCAAGCCCACGGCTCCGCCTATTCGATGGATGTAGCAGGCAACAAGGCCGGTTGGATGTCCTACGCGATCAACGGAATCCGCGAGGCCGGCTACGGGGCGTTCAGCAACATCATCAGCAGCGCACAGCAGGCGGGGTTCTCGTTCAACCAGGCTGCAACCGACGCCATCAACCTGTGCAACCGTGTGCGAGATCTGCGAAGTCTGTCGGTGGGCCAGTTCATGTTCGGCTTCAACCAGGCATGGGGTTTCTCCACGGGCGGAAAGGTCGGCGGGTCCTCGTATAGCGGTGGCAAGCAGTCCACGGACACCGTTCCGGCCATGCTGACACCCGGCGAGTTCGTCATCAACAGGCAAGCCGCGCAAACCGTCGGCTACGGCTTCCTGGAGGCCGTCAACTCCGGCCGCGCCGCTGCCTCGGGTGCCTCGGCCGCGTCGTCCGGCGGTGCAGGCGGCGGGTTCGGCGGGGGTCCGATTCTGGTCGAGCTGTCCGGAACGGACCGGCACATCCTGGTGAGCGCGGTCAACAAACCGACGGTGATAGACGGCAATGCTATAGTGGGGATGGTCAATGGTTCTAACGCCATGGCATCGAGGAGAGGAGCATAGGAATGCCCAAACGACCCAAAGTGTGGTTCGGCACACTGAATGACATGCGTTGGATTGACGCACCCGTGGCTAACTTCCAAAGCAACAGCACAGGGTTCAACTACAGCGCTACGACGCTGAGAGGCGACGGCTTCGCCAAGAGGTCTGCGTTGACACACAGGGAGTTCACGCTCACTTGGGCGGCCAACACCGTAGCTGAGCACGCTGCCCTGCTGTACCTACTGTCTACCAACGAGCTGCTTTACTACGTAGACCCGTTGGCTATGAAGACGAACCTCCTGCCGCTGTTCATGTCTCACTACACGCCTAACGCTACAGTTTTCACGGATGATATACCCCATGTGGCAACGCCCGGCGCATACAACGGAGCCCCGGCGATGTCGTGGAACCCCGCGTGGATCTGGCAGATCGGCCAGAAGATCCACTGGCCGGAAGGCTACAAGCTGTGGGCGGGGTGCCGCGGGGACGGAACGATTCAGATAAACGACACAGCGGTCACGGCGGTCAGCGAGTTCGACGGCCGCTATGTCACGACGATGATCCCGACGAACAACGTCAGCAACCCGTGGGGCGAACTCCAGATGTGGGCAAGCTCCCGGATATCCAGTATCTGTGTGCGAGCCTACCCTGAGACGCAGGTTAAGACGATCAACGACGTGCCGAACAACTACGGACCGTTCCTGCCCGGCATGGGATATGGGGCACTCCAGCAGAAGGAGCCGTATTCGATACAAGAGTACAGCGCAGCGATCGACGGCTATGAGGTAGCCGTAACTGCGACGTTCGTTGAGAAGGTGCTGCTGTGAGCATCGCACCCGAACCCTTCGAATACAGGACGGACCGCTCGCTGGAGTCGTTCTCTGCGCAGTGGGACCGCATGTCGTACAGCGTCCCGGGTGGCACTAAGGGCTACCCGGTTATGACGTTGACGGACCGGTTCTTCAAGCCGGCGGACGTGTCGACGACGTGGACGAACAAGCACCCTGTGTCGAGCGTGTACGAGTTCCGGGGGGATGTGCGAACGTTCACATCCAACTACTCGACGAACACCGTGACCGTCGATGACCTGTGCTATAAACTCAAGCAGGTAAAAGTCGTCCCCACGCAGTACAATAACTTCCGCAACGTGGTCGTCGAACTGTTCAAACTGTGCGACTATGACAAAGTGTACGTGGACGGTTTCATTAAGGCGGACCAGTACAACCCGATCATCATGGCGCCGGGCGGGTCGTTCAACGTGTGGGATTACTTGAACACTTTGTGCGCGGTGCATAACGTGTACATGCTCCGCCAGAACTCTAACCTGCTGTTTCTTCGCGACAACAACTTCCTGAAGGAGCACATGAACAATGTGACGGGTATGAGCTACAGCGTGGACCTCGCACAGTCCACTAAGACGGTGAAGACCACGTACAGGCCCATGCGCTATGCCTACAACGAGTATTTGCCGTTGAGCAAGGAGTCGCGGGACACGATCATCCAGGTGGACGCTCGGAAGACCGTGGAGCAGACGATCACGCTCGACGCTTATGTGATCGAAGCCATGACGCCATGGGTGACCCAGTGCAAGGACTACATCCCGGCGAAGGACACGTCGGGCCTGGAGTACACTGCTTACTGCGTCGCCGGGAACGACGGGCTCCCGATCACGGCATCCCAGTGGCTGGGGCAGGGCGGCAGCCTGTCTGTGCGCCTCGACCCGAAGAACCACAACCAGATCATCGTTACTGTGCGCGGCATGGTTACGTCGGACTATTCGCCTTTCCGTATCGCCGCCTCTTCGGGACCGTCTAACTACTACAACTCGCTGCGATTCCGCGGCACGGGGTTGGTCATGGGGCCGGAGGATACGTACGTAACGCACACAGGATCATCGACACTGGGCAGCGACGAAGAGCAGATCAACAACCCGCTGATCAACACTCCGTCTCTGGCGATAGACAACGGCCTCCGGGCTGTGTGGGAAAAGTCAGGGTCGATCCCGACGATCACACTCACGTCGCCAAACCTGGAGTCGCGCACACCATCCACCACGGGTAATGACCTGTTTCTGGCGTCCGGGTCGGCCTTCGACTACGGCGGGGACCGATTCATGACGACGCACGTCGATATGAACAATCAGGAGATCACGGTAACGGCCACGTCTCGTATCACCTGTGACGAATTCTCCAACACCCTCAATACGGGCACGACCTTGGCCGACTATGAGGATAAGATCCCTAAGACGATCTACAACGTGTTCCAGTTCAATCAACCGCACAAGGAGTACAAGCCGGAATGATACCCAACAAAAACCTAGGCGCCGGCGACACATGGGGTTCGTGGGTGCAGGACGAGATCTCGTCCATCAACTCAGGCCTCAGCAACTTAGGGATCGGTGGTGTGCGCAACTCGCTGAACGGGCTGATGAACAACATAGACAACACCAACAACAAGCTGTCGTTCCGCTCCCTCACAGGTGATTTACGACAGCTTGGTCCTAACACCAATGAGGTCCTGCTATCGGAAAACATCCTCAATTACCCAGAGAATGGAAAGGGTTACCTGAACTTCTTCTTCTTCGGTAGTGGACGATATGTGAATACAGGTGCCTCCGACGCTTTCCGGTCGAAGATGCAGCTTATCGTTCGAACAGCTTGGACCCCCGTAGGCGGAACGCAGACGAAATTCGAAGAATACTACGTCTCACAGATGCCAGGTATGTTCAATGGAGAGATAAACCCGGGTTTCTACGATCTCTATGCGTTCTTCAACATGACGGTGCCCCGTGTCACACAAGTGTCTTTTCGTCTTGTCGGGGAAAACAGACTGACGAGCAACCCTCACAAAGAGTTCTACAACTACTTCAACGGCACTATACTGGTAATGGAATCCAATCAGCCTAACACGTAAGGAGAGGAAACATGGCTACAACGGACAGCAACGGGATCGCACACATCGAGGGAACGGATCCCGTCAAGCCCCTGCAGGGCTTATTCAACACGATATCGTCGTCCGTGTCCAACGTCGTCGGCAAACTGCGTAAGCAGGTCATCTACCCGGTGAAGACGCGGTGGGATGCGCAGAACAAGGTGGATGAGCTGAAACGCCAGGGCGTGGAGGGCACGGCCGACGAGCCGATCATCTTCAATATTCTGAATGACCGTATCCAGATTCAACACGACGGTTCGAGCTTCTCCTATTTCAGCGCGCAGATGGCAGTTCTCGCAGCCGGAGTATTCGAAACTGGCTATCAAAGGTGGGAGCAGCATAAGATCAAATCATTCACCGTCCCCTTCCCGGAGGAGCTTGACCGTATACCACGTTCTCTCCTGTGCCAGGTGACGGACGCCATAACGCACAACATCATTGCGTTTCCGGTGGATAAGAAACAGTTCGGCGTCGCCGCCGCTTGTAACTGGCCGTGGCCTGTCGACTCGAATGTACACGTCAGCTGGGTGGCCCTCGGTTAACGCACCGCCAAGGAACATAGAAGAAGCCCCCGCTCCGGCGGGGGCTTCTTCCTACTCACCGTCCCTATATCGTCTCCACCACCGGTGGATGTCTGTGTTCGGCGTGTACAGCCAACTCGGTCCTATGATGTTGAACAGCACGTCGACGAACCTGTGCGAGCCGTTACCCTGGCCGTTCCAGGGGTGGGACGAGAAGGGGTTATCCGCGTCCCACTCGAAGACTGGGCCGATGCCCGCCTTCCCGAGGCGCACGGCCAGCTCGAAGCAATCTTCGACGTGCAGTGCCTCGTTGTCGTAGCAGTATTTCCTGATCCACCGTGCGGTGTTCCATTTCTTGATCATCAATTGGTCCTTTCTCTTGTCAATTGCAGGAGCCCGTGGTAAAAGGCTTCGGAAGCCTGTTGGGGTGTGCACGCGTTTCCGAGGGCCGCCAACTGAGCTGTGCGCGACACGTCGTCCGCGTCGGTCACCCACCCTTTCGGGAAGCCCATCATCCACTCGATGAACTCTACGTTGAGAGTCCCCTTAGGCTTCGCAAGTGGAGGGGCCTCGCGACCGAGTGTTTCCTCCCAACGCTCGATGGCCGCCCCGTAGGAAGCCCTCACTTCGTCTTCGCTCCAATACTTGAGGTCGTAGAAGGATGGGCGCTTGGAATACCCAAGGCTTTTCCTGCCGTCCATGCGGGACCGATTTGGGGTCGGCAGACAACGTAGCCGTGTGTCAGGCATAACTTTGACTAGCTGTGCGTTGAAAGGGACAGCCCATTTCTCCGTATGTTCGGCGAAGACGAAGAGCCTGCTTCTTTTGTGTGGCATACCGAGACGACTCGCAGGAATGATCACAGAGCTTGTCGAGTAGTCAGCTTCGTTCAACGCGTCCAAGAGCACGTCATATGCGCCCTTCGTGAGAGCCCCTGCGACGTTCTCCCACAAGACGTAATCCGGCTTCTTCGCCTTCACGGCTTCGATGAACGCGTAGAGCAGAGAGCTCTTCTCGCCCTCCAGCCCTTTACGGGCTCCGAGGTGTGAGAAGTCCTGACAAGGCGCCCCCCCGGTAATGCAGTCTACGTCGGGTACCGCGGACCAATCGATTTTCGCCACATCGCCGAGATTGGGCACTCCGTGGAACATAGTTGAATGATCAAGTATCTTCAGCGCATTCCCGTCAGTCTCTGCTATCCACTCGATATTGTTGTCATACGGGACAATGGATGTCACTGTGTTGAACACACCGAGCTCCAATCCGCCTATGCCTGTGAAAAGCGATCCTATCTTCATTTCCATCCTCTCTCGTACGTGGGTTTGTGATGCTCGCGCTCGACCAGATAGGCGATGGCATGCCGTGCGGCCTCCCGCCTGTCGTGGTGGTGGTCCTCGACCTTCTCGAATAGGAGACCGAGCTTGCGGAGGTTCTCGTCACAGACGAACAACCGCTGTTGCGGTGTGCGCCACTGGATCTTCTTCCTGAGGAATCGGCCGAAGACGTGGACAGCGCCCTCAACGCGAACCGGGTTGATGTCGGCGCCGGGGATGTTGCGGTTGACATATTTCTCGCACACCACAACATCCGGCTGTACCATGCGGTCGAACATTCTCTTGTAGAACCAGTCGTAGGTCTCCTCGGTTCCGGGGTTCCACGAGTTGGAGAGTCTGGCCGGCTTGTCCCTCTCATAGTTGAGGAGGACGATGCCGGTCGTCCCCCCGACCCCGCAGGGATCGATAGCCAACAGCGTCGTCATTTACCGTCCCTGCTCTCAGAGTCCGTGGTACTGCTGTGCGTAGCCCCAGTACCCGCCGTCGACGAATGACCGGGAGGCCGGGTGGTAATAGTAATGCTCCTCGCCTCTTGTATCGCACGGTTCAGCTTCTTCTCCGATTTGCGGAGCTGCCAGTCCAGCAGCGCTATAGCCACCGCCCATGCCAGAAGCATAATAACGACCCAGATATTCATAGTATCTCCTTTCCTTCGCTTTGTTGCCCCACAGGTAGTCGACCAACAGACAGGCGAACACACCATAGTGGAACGGCCATGCCCAGACGGTCCACATGAAGGGCCTGATGCGCGTGTCGTAGTTCTCAATTCCTCGGTCGCCTCTTGTCGCCCAGATTTGGTAGGCGACGAGGTGTGCAATGGCGCCGATGAAGAGGACGAAGATGATGAGTTGCGTTTCGTTGAGTGTCGTTGTCTGTGTCATGGGGTCGGCTCCTTTCTTTCTCCATGTCTCCATGATATCGAAAGGAGCCGACCCCGTCAAGCCGTCTGGCTGTGTCGTCCGTCACTTATGCGAGCCTGAGGATATAGCGGTCGAAGCCAGCGGCCTGCACGCATTCAACGAGCTCCCGTCGGCGTTTCTCCCAGCGCTTCCTGTCCCACGAAGCTGCCACCAGCTGGAATGCCACCGGCGTACCCTCTGTGCGAGCCTCCTGCAAGGCGAAGGTGCGCACACCGGCCAACCTCAGCTGGGAAACGAGGTCTTCGAAATTGTAGTCGATGAGCGACTCGGGGTAGACGGTTGTGCGAACTTCGTAGTCAACTCCGGACTCCAAAACGAGGTCAAGGGTCCTCCAGACTTTGTCTCCTCGCACACCGACGGCTTTCTTGTAGTCCTCGGGTCTGGCTTTTACGTCGAGCCCAACCCAGTTGACGACGTGCATCATGCGCTCTAGCCGATCGGGGAACATCCCGGACGTGTGTACGCCGATCTCGAAACCGAGATCTGCGGCGGACTCGGCGCACGGGATGACCGCCTCCTGGCGCAGTGCCTCTCCACCTGTGAAGACGACGCCGTCGAGCAGCCCGACGCGCCGCTTGAGAAACCCTTCGACTTCGCTCCACGGAATGACGCCCGGTGTGCGATTGTCGAGGATGGCTGAGTTCTGGCAGTACGGGCACCTGAGCGGACAACCCTGGCAGAACACGGTGGCTACGAGCCGGCCGGGCCAGTCCACTGACGACAGTGGCACCAGCCCGGCCACCTGAAGGTCGTCGCTCACGCCTTCACGCTCTCCTTCTCCGTGAAACACGTCCTCTCGGCGTACTCACCTTTCTTCCCGATGTTAAACGACTGCACAGGCCTGAAGTACCCCATGACCCTCGTCCACACCTCACAGGCTTCACCGCACGTCTCACACACGAAATGCTCACCGGCGAGATAGCCGTGGTTGGGGCAAATCGAGAACGTGGGGGTGATGGTGATGTAGGGAAGGTGGAAGTTGGTGAGCGCCCTCTTAACCAACTTGGCGCACACGGCACCGGACGAGATCTTCTCGTTCATGTACAGGTGCAGGACGGTGCCGCCCGTGTACATGGATTGAAGATCTGCTTGTTCTTCCAGAGCTTGGAAGGCGTCCTGTGTGTGCGACACAGGAAGCTGCGAAGAGTTCGTGTAGTAGGGGTTCTTATCGGTTCCCGCTTGGATGATGTTGGAGAAGCGCTTCCTGTCTTCCTTGGCGAACCTATACGTCGTTCCTTCCGCAGGGGTCGCCTCCAGGTTGTACAGGTTGCCAGTCTTCTCCTGATATTGTACGAGGCGCTCTCTCATGTGCGCGAGAAGCCTCTTCGCAAAGGCGTGGCCCCACTCGGTGGTGATATCTTCCTTATCGTGTGTGAAATTGCGGATGGCTTCGTTGACGCCGTTGACGCCGATCGTGGAGAAGTGGTTGCCGAGTCCCCCGAGGTAGCGCTTGCTATAGGGGAAGAGACCCCGCTCCATAAGCTCGGCGATCTTGATCCTCTTCTTCTCCAGGGTGGACGATGCAAGGTCCATGAGGTGGTCTAGCCTCTCGTAGAGCGCTTCTTCGTCCCCGGCCCACATGTAGCCGAGCCTCGCGGCGTTCACGGTGACGACGCCTATGGAGCCCGTGAGCTCGGCCGAGCCGAACAAACCGTTGCCCCGCTTCAGGAGCTCGCGCAGGTCGAGCTGGAGGCGGCAGCACATCGAGCGGATCATGCCCGGGTCGAGCTCGGAGTTGATGAAGTTCTGGAAGTAGGGCAGGCCGTACTTCGCGGTCATATCGAACAGGGCGCGGGCGTTGTCCGACTCCCAGTCGAAGTCCTTCGTCATGTTGTAGGTCGGGATCGGGAAGGTGAAGACGCGGCCGTCGGCGTCGCCTTCCATCATGACCTCGATGTAGGCGCGGTTGATCGTGTCCATCTCGGCCTGGAGGTCCCCGTACGTGAAGTCGCACAGTACACCGCCTATAAGCGGATGGTTGTCCTTGATATCCTCAGGGCACGTCCAGTCGAACGTCAGGTTCGTGAAGGGGCATTGGCTGCCCCAACGGCTTGGAACGTTGAGATTGAAAATGAGCTCTTGCATTGACTGCTTGACCTCCGCATAGTCCAGCCCGTCGAGCCGGATGAACGGCGCCATGTACGTGTCGAAGGACGAGAAGGCCTGGGCCCCCGCCCACTCGTTCTGCAGCGTGCCGAGGAAGTTGACGATCTGGCCGCAGGCCGACCTGAAGTGACGCGGCGGATCGGAGGCGATGGCCCCCGCGATGCCGTTGAATCCCTCTTCGAGCAGGCGGCGCAGCGACCAGCCCGCACAATAGCCCGCGAGCATGTCGAGGTCGTGGATATGGTAGTCGCCGTTTCTGTGTGCGGCTCCTTCTTCTTCGCTGTACACCTTCGACAGCCAATAGTTCGCGATCGTCTTGCCGGCGGCGTTGAGAATGAGGCCGCCGACGGAGTAGCCCTGGTTCGCGTTCGCGTTGACGCGCCAATCCGCCTGCTCCACGTACTCCTCCACTGTGGAGATGGGGTCGATGTTAACAGTCAAAATATCGTCCTTTCTACGATGGGTCTTCGATTATACAGCCACGGGGGCCTTGATGGCGGGATGGTGTTTGTACCCGGCCGATGCGTATATATCACTCATTTGATAGTCGAATATCGATGGCGCCTTCTTGAGGCTGAGCTCGGGAAACGGGTAGGGGTTGCGGGTGATTTGTTCTCGCACAGCCACTACGTGGTTCTTGTATATGTGGCAGTCTCCTCCAGTCCAGATGAACTCGCCCACGTCGTAGCCTGTTTGCTGTGCGATCATGTGCGTCAACAAGGAATACGACGCGATATTGAAAGGCACACCCAAGAACAAGTCCGCACTACGTTGATACAGCTGACACGATAGCCTGCCGCCTGCTACATAGAACTGGAATAGAACATGGCACGGTGCAAGAGCCATGGCGTCCAAGTCGCCGACGTTCCATGCCGACACGATATGCCGGCGGGAGTCCGGATCGGCCTTCAAGCTCTCAACGACCTCGTAGATTTGGTCGATGCCCTTTCCATCCGGTGCAGGCCAGGAGCGCCACTGGTGTCCGTACACGGGCCCGAGGTTGCCATCTGCGTCGGCCCACTCATCCCAGATAGTGATACCATGGTCTTTCAACCACTTGATATTCGTGTCGCCTGATAGAAACCACAGAAGTTCGCCCTTCACCGCTTTCATCGGAACGAACTTCGTCGTTATACGAGGGAAGCCGTTACTCAGGTCGTATCGAATCTGCCGCCCGAAGACGGACAGCGTCCCCACCCCTGTGCGATCCTTCTTCTCCACCCCGTGCTTCAGAACGTCTGCGAGAAGAACCTCATACTGTCTGTCAATTGTATTCATCAAACGAACTTCCTAACCATGTCAGGGCGGAACCCGCTCCAATGCGTTTCCCCGATTACAACGACCGGAGCCTGCTTATAGCCGAGTCCAAGCACAAAGGACAGTGCGTCGTGGTCTTCGGTGATGTCAACCTCATCGAACGGTATGCCTTTCTTCGTCAGGTCCTTCTTCGTCATCTTGCACTGGACGCAGCCAGGCTTCGTGTACAGCGTTGCTTTCGTCATACGTTTCTCCTTTCGTCAGTGGGAGGCGTGCTCCCAGTCGTCTGCCGGCTGCCCGTGTGCGGCTGTGAACTCCACCCCGTTCCACGTCGTGGACATAAGCTCGGCGATTTTCGGCACCGCCCATTCTAGCTCGGATTCGGGGACGGAGAAAATCAGCTCGTCGTGGATTTGTGCGCGAAGCCAGTGAATGAGGCGAATGTCACATTTCAGCATCCGGATGAGCGCGTCGGTCATGATCTCCCGCGTCCCGGACTGCCCCATGAGAGCCGAGGACTGCGTGTAGGACCGCTCGACGTTGACGCTCATGCGCCTGCCCCACGCGTTGTAGATCCAGCCGTTCTCCCCCTGATCCGCACAGTCCTGACGCCATTCGACGACCCGTGGATAGGCTTTCGCCATCTGTTTGACGAAGTGTTCCGCTATGTCTAACGGTTGTCCAGAAGCCTTGGCGATCGTCTTCGCCCCGCCTCCATAGTTCCAGGCGTGCGAGAGCGCCTTGGCTTTCTGGCGGTACGGGTTGTGCTTTCGCGCCTCAGGATCGGTCTCCCAGCCTTCAGGCATGTGCGCCTCGTACTCTTCGTCGCCCCAGACGGCTCGACCCGTGATCTCGTGCGGGTCGGCGCCGGGCAGGAAATTCTTCAGGTATGCGGGGTCCTGTGCGTAGCCGGCGACGATCCTCGCATCCGCATTCGAGTAGTCGAACGACACCAGCTTGCAGCCGGGGTCCGGGATGAAATAGGACTTCTCCACAGCGTTGTCTCCGCGAGCCGTCCACACGGTCAGGCCGGGCTTTGTCGTCGACGAGCGTCCGGAGCGCTGAAGATCGTCGACCTCGGGATGCACACGGCCGTCAGGCTGCAGACAATCGATTGTGAGCTGCGCAAGAGAGCGCTGGCCCAGTAGCTCGCCCAGAACCTTTCCGAAGGCCTCAGCGTGGCTTCCGTGGCCTCTGAGGAGGTCCTGTACGACGCTGCCGGATAGCTGCAGAGCGCCCGTCGGTGTGCGAGGCCACTCGGGGTGCGTGAACTCGTCCACACCGAACGCAGCCAGGGCGTCGAGGACACACTGCTTGCCTTTAGTAGTCCGCCACGGCTGCTTCGAATCGAGCGGCATGCCCACCGACTGGTGAAGGTAATCGAGCAGTTTCTCCTTCCTGTCCGCCAACTCGTAGAGCCTGTCATAAGCCTTGTCGGCGTCGATGAGGAAGCCGTTCCTCGACATCTGCGCATTGATGGCGGCCTTCAACTGTTCGCGCCAATCATACTCGTCGACCTCATGACGAAGCAGAAGCTCCTTGAAAATACCCCTGAGCACCACTACGTCCTGTTCGGAATACTCGCGGAACGTCGAATCGTCAAGCGGAATCAGTCCGAAGTCGAGATCTGCGACCTTCGTCCCCGGGGAGTTGAACTGCTTGGCGAGGTCTTTCAAGTCCATGACCTTGCCTTCCAATCCCAGGTGGTATGCGAGGTTGTCGAGCGATAGCCATCTGCGCACATTCGAAGGACTGAGGTCGGTGACGACGCGACGCCCAGCCCTATCCAGGTAGACGGACGGAGCGGGATAGGCGATGTTCGCCAGCACCATGGTGTCGATGACCTTGCGATCCATAGTCATCTTTAGCGGTTCGTCGCTGTCCTTGCCGAACAGCACGGACAAGTCGAAGTTGTGGCCATTGTGGATCACTACGCCGTCGGCTTGCCGAATAGCGTCTATGACTTCGTCGTAGTCCTCCGTCAAGACGACGGGGCCCTCGCCCCACGCATACTGCCCGAGTCGGAAGAACTCGCGCGGTGACATGGACCAGCGCTTCTCGACCCCGTGGGACTCGATGTCGAGGAATAGGATCTTCGACCATTCCCCGCCGAACGGCGACGACCACGCGCCGTTGTCCAGTAGATAGCGTCGCACAACACCGGCGAACCACTGGGCTGCCGTGTCGATGCCGCAGTCAACCCACGGTTCGAGGTCGAAGACAGCAGCGCCTTCCTCGGTGTCTGACCACTCATAGTTGAGGGGTCCGAGCTCCGGGTGGGCAGCCACCGCCACCTCCTTGAACATCTCGATGTCGCCGGATGCCAGGTAGAATCGCACAGTCCTCACTCGTCCACCACCATTGTGTAGAACCAACCCTTGGACTTCTTGCTCTTACCCTTGCCTCGAATGTATTCGAGCTCGACCGGGCCGGAGATAAGACCCCTGCCTCGCAGTGACGAGATGATGTTCTTGTACGTCCACTCGTCCAACTCAGGGAATTTATCCCGGACCTTTGTGCACAGGATGGCGTGGTTAGCCTTGTCGCAGTGCGTGCGAATGAACGTCATGACCGACTCCTGCTGCTTGACGTAGTGGCTGGCCGTAACGTCGTTGAGCGCTTTGAGCAGACACCGCACCCAGTGGTTGGCATAGTAGATGGCGTTCAACATGTGTGTCTTGGTGATGACGCCGTCGTCCCGGTCCATGAGGCTGAACAGCCCGGCGACCTGAGGGACGGTGATGCACAACCTGCGGAACGCCGACTCGAAGATCGATGACTTGTCTTCGACGATGTCGAAGCGCTGTACATTGAGACACCATGTCTCGTAGCGGTCGAGCGCCTCGTCGTCCACGTCGAGGAGAATGCGGTTCACGTCGAGCTCCCGCTCCTGAAGTCGCTGCTCTACGTCGGGCACGTCGTCAGTCTTGTAGCACACGTGGCACAGTTGATTGACGCGACTCGCCAGGGTGTGCGCGAGCTTCTGCGCCTTCCTGTCTCGGTCCTTGCTGTTGCCGAACTTGCGGCGACTGTTGAACATAGCAGCGATCTTCGGCTTATCATCGCTTTTACTCTCGTTGTCTTCTTCGATGTACGTCACCCACGTGAAACGCGTGAGGAACCCGTTCTTGAAGTTGCGCATTTCGAGGATGTCGATTGACTCATCGTAGATACCAGTGAGAATCACATTGAGGTGTGCGTTAGCGCGATCTACACCCTCAGTCGTGATACGACGGGTCATCTCGACTTCGCCGCTGAACAACTTGCACAGGCCGGCGTCGAAGCCGTTCCACGACCCGCGGTTGTCCATGATATCTCGGAACTTGTCTTGGATCTCATCGAGGGCCATGTACGTTGGCGTGTTGTGAAACGGAGCGATGTCACGCTTCATAGCTTGGATAGTGGAGTCGCTTGCCACTTTGATGCTGTTGGTGCGCCCGACCAGAGTGCTGCACGAGTCGATGACGGTCTGAGCGCCGTTGACGGCTGTGGTCTTGTGCGCAGTACCGGAGGGGCCGAGGATGAGCGGCCAGAAGCGAAGACCCTGCTCGTCGTCCCCCGTCGTGTTGATGGACCCGAAGGCTCCGATCGTCGTAGCCATCGTCACCAAACCAAGCGCAGCATGGTAGGCGTCCGCAGTATCCGTCACTGTGCGACCATAGTCGATATAATCCTTGATGAACGTGGGGTTGTCGTCACTCTCTATAAAAGCCACTTCGTCGTCGGTGAGAAGCTGGATCTCACCAGTCTGATACTCGCGAATGGCATTGGCAAAGCTTTCGTCCCCGAGAGCGATGCCATTCTCATCGAGGTGCGTGAAGCTGTCCTTATACTCCTTACTGAACTTCTCGACCTCCTTCCACGTGCACAGCTCCCAATTATCCCGCCTCGGGATAGCGTGGCCTTCCTTGGTTTTCCGACCAGCGTAGACGGGGTTGTACTTGTTGCAGTGTGCGCGGAGCATCAACTGGTATACCTCGTTGTCGGTGAACGTAGAACGAAATAGCTCCATCTGGAACTTCTTGGCCGTCTGAGACCAACTCTGACGCCCGTCCTCGATCTCGTCGAGATACATAGACCGAAGCGACTGCGTCTTGAGCTTATCTTCGATGACGCGAAGCTGCTCATCATCGCACATAGGGGGCGCTTCTCCGACCTTCTTCGCCTCTGCGAGGAGCACAACGGGGTAGACCGCCTTAATCTCATCCAACGTGTAAACGGCGCCGATGTTCTCCACCACGCGCACAGGGTAGTCTGCGCCGTACTTCGTGTTGACGGAGCCCGGCACTCGAAGCAGCTTGGACGCCTGCCAGCCGGAGTCGCAGCCTTTGTCACGGTGCTTCTGATAGATGGACCTCGCAACCTCTGAGCACTCGGCCAGCGAGTATGCCTTGTCGAGGACCCACCAACAATGCGTGCGACTTCTCGATGTGCGCACAACCAAACTCGGCTCAACCTCGAATTCGCTCGGCGGGCAGGTATCGGCCTCAGCCCACACGACATTGCACATAGCCCCTTCGTCATCGCCTGAGCGGCTCTTGCCTGTGAAGACGCCGACCGAGCAGTAGGTGTTCTCATCCTCGCGCATCGACAGGTAGCGCTGGGCGAAGTCGCGCTTCTCCGGCCACTCGACGAATTTGCTTTTAACGGTCTCCTCCTCATCGAGGGGATCCATCGTCACGATGTTGATGTACCCTTCGATGTCCCCATAGATCATGTCCAGGAATTCTATCGCTTCCATCTTCTCTTCCTTTCTCTTCCGAACCGACGGTGTCTTATAGAGCAGGAACGGCCCCAACGGGGCCGTTCCTTACTCCTTCCTCTTAACCGATGCTGAACTTCCTCGTCGTGTCCCTGGCCGGCTGGACCTTAGCCGTGGGTGCGTCCTGCACGACCTTGGGCTTCAGCGGCTCGCCGAGCTGTTCCAGCTCTCGCTTTCCGTCGTCCACGTAGTAGGACTCGACCGTTGCGTTTACGTAACCCCGATCATTGTGGCGGTTCCCGATTTTGACGAGGACCGTCTGGTCGGGGTCGACCAGTTCGGTTTCGTCTTCGGGGATCAGGAAGCCCTCGTCGGGGTCGTAGGCGCCGACGGCCTCCCAGAAGTTCGGAAAGCTGTAATTGAGCTTGCCGTTCTTCCAGTGCGGTTGAAGCGGGACGTTGAAATCCTTGACGATGGCACCGTCGTAGTCGTCGGTCGGGCCATCGATGATCTTCAGGTCAACGACGAGACGCGGTAGCCCTGCATTGGCAGCGGACTTGTACTCTCCCTTCTCCACATCGCAGATGATAGCCCGATAAACCCCGGGCGCCGGAACCTTGACCGCACCGCCGCGGCCTCCGAAGTGGCCGTCGGCTCCGAGAGCGGACTTGAGTTCCTTGTCGTCGAGTTTGAATGCCTTATAAGCGGGTTTGCGTACCATGGTGTTCTCCTCTCTCAGTGGTTGTCGCAAAGCTTCCAGAGCTTTTCGATGGTCAGGTCCTCCACAAACGGAGGAAGGTTGAAGCGATTCTTGGCCCCGATCGTTCGGGATGCGAACATCTGCGCTTCCGTATGCGACTCGCCGGTCTTCCGGTCGGTGTCCAGTGACAAATGTACCACCACGTCGGGCGTCTGTCCAACCTTGGCCCGCGAACCGGATCCGCGCCAAGCGAAGTCGGCCACCCCGTTGTCGTCGGTCTTCTGGTGGACTACGAGGATGGACAGCACCCCGGCGTCCTTCAGAAGAGGGAAGATCCCGTTCGAGCCGGTGGTCTTCTTGGCTGCCTCCGTCCAGATGGCGAACTTGTTGGGATTCTGCTTGGCCATCTCGACGGCCTCGAAGTGATCCGCACACCAGTCATTGTAGACGTTGAGCGGGTCAATGACGATTGTCTTGTATTCACGGGGCACTTCACCTGTGAGGAAGGCCACAAGGATGCTGTCCGTGTTGTGGATCCAGCCTTCCTCCTTGGTCATGCCCTCCGGTATCGGCATGTTCTTAGGCCTAACGATGTCGATGTTTTCCGGTGGAACATCGCGTGTGACCCCTGTCGTGCTGCCTTCGAGGTCGAGGTACAACACAGGCGAGGTTGGTGCGAACTTAGCAGCCGAGGCTGCGAACGTCGTCTTCCCCTGACCATAGTCGGAGTAGACGAGAATCTGCTCGGGTTTGCTGAGTTCGTCGGGTTTGATGATGAATGATTCGATGTCGAAATCTGTCATTCGTCTTCTCCTTTCTCTTGACGGATGTAAAGCTGCTCTGTGCTCTTAAGGCACTGGAGATATTCCTCTGCCGAAGCCAGCATTTTCACTCTTTTCGGATCCAACTTTTGAACATAGCAACGTCGAAGCGTATCTCCAGATAGAGCCTTTTCAGCCGTCGATATATCGAAACGGTGAACCTCCCTTCGCGTAACTATGTACGGGCCAGCTACTCCGGACTCACCAATCTGCAGGCGTTGTTTGATGACCGCAGCGAGTTCCTTCTTCCTCTCTTCGAGGCTGTCGATGAGCCCCGATATGTAACCGTATTCGAGAATGTCGTCCTGTTCTTTCATACGATAACACCGCCTACGTAGTCTTCTTGACAGCTAGCACGTTACAACGGTAGCAACCGGGATACGACGGGAAGTCCGTGAAGCCGTCGCACAGGGCGTCGATGATGTGCTGCCCTCTTTCCCACACCTGCTCCGCCTTTTCACGTTCATAGTCAAGGGTGAAGATCTCCACATCGGACACCTGCGAGGCATCCCTCGGAATGAAAACGACCTTGATCTTGTGCACCGTCCCCTCGCCGTCGCGGCGCTCCTTACCGAGCGCGTAGAGGTGGGTCTGTGCGACGTAGGCGATGTACTTGGCTTTAGCGCTGTCACCCGTCACATCCGGTACGTCCCCGTGCATCGAGAACACCGCGCTGAGCGCCTTCAGCTTGGCGCGGGTGGTCGTCTTGTAGTCGACGATCGTCCCGTCCTCCGGGTCGTAAGCGTCGGCCGTAGACCTGATGAGCCCGTAGTTCTCGTAGAGCCCGAGCTCGAAGCGCTGCTCCAGCTCCCACTGGGGGAAGAGCCGCTTCGCCCAATATTCCAAGCCGCGGTGGATGTCAGTTCCGATCCTTGCCCCCATGACGAAGTTGGATTCCCGCATCTCGCGCGGCACCAACTCGACCCCGCTCTTATCCTTGATACCAGGAAGGATGTCTTCGGCCAGGCACAGCGCACACGGGTTGGAGAGGTTCGAGGCGCCCACCCGAATCTGCTTGTCCCTCCGGGTCTGCGGCGTGAACAGTGATAGTAATTCGTCGTTCCTCATACCAGTTGAAGCTCCCAACCTTTGTTGATTGCGAAGTTGATGATATGCTTACACTCGATAATAGCGGGTGTGTCGCCGGTGTTGTGCAAGATGATCGGCCCGTCCTTGTATTTCAGTGTGGTGTGTGGTTCAATTGCCGCTCGTTGAGTATCCCGCTGACCCCACACGTGTTGAATGAAGGGCACAGGTGCGAAGTAGAGCAGGTCGTTTTCCATGAGGTTGCGCATGTCCGCTAGCCCAAGGCAGTAATCCGCACCGTTGACGTCCAGCCACTTATTAAGAGCGGGGATGTATGCGTAGTGCTTATCGAAATTATCGAACAGCACAAATGCGTCCTTCAATCGCTCTTTAATGTAGTCGTCCATTTCGTTCCTCCTTTCTCTGTTAACCGAGAACGACGGCCTCCTCGGCCCCGAACCCGGCATTATTCGACTCGAAGAACTCGTCATAATGCTCGTTGTACCCCACGCGGCAGTCGAACAAGTCGAGCGACTCAGCCGGGTACAACTGGTATCCTCTCGCCACGAACAGCTTCAAATCGCCGTACTTGGCGCGGGCTTTCTCAAGGTCTTCGATGAACTCCGTGATCGTCATGGTGTGTTCCTTTCTCTCAATCAGCTTGTACCTTTACGGTACAGGCACAGCCCCGGACGTGCAAGCTGGGGCTGTGTGATATAGTTCACTTGTTCAGTACTGAACGATTGTTCTCCGCCTGCTGCGCGAGACGCTGGAACGTGCCGTCGTCCATCGTGTCCCGAGCCTGGAAATAGTAGCGAATGATCCGCTCTGCAGGCTGGCCCATCCGGTTCAGCCGGCCCTTCGCCTGCTCGCACAGCATCCCGTTCAGGTCCTCGTCCAGCCACACCTCCACGTGGCACACGCGCTGCAGGCCGTCCAGGCCCTCAGCCGCGGCTCCGACAGTGCACAGCAAGACCTGCACACCCCCCGCTGTGAACCCCGCAAACGCCTCACTACGTGCCTTAGCCGACTGCGCACCCGTGTACAGAGCTGTCTTCGCACACACCCTGTGTGCAACAGCATTCGCGAACCGTTGACTCGACGTGAACACCAGCACTTTGTCGTGTGCGTGGTACTTCTCGATCAGCGCGTTCAACATGTCAAGTTTCCTAGAGCGGCAGTCCGAGTCGAACGTCACCCTGTCCATGTCAATATCAGGGTCGTACACCATGCACGGCTCGCCCAACGCCACCTGACGCAGACGCACAAGCTTCACAATCGGAAGAGACGCCACGAGCAAGCCGCCCTCGATCTCCGTGATCAACTCATACTGCAGGCTGTCATATATCTCACGCTGCTTGTGCGTCAATTCGCACTCGACGATACGCGTGTCCACGGGCTTCCTCTCGGCGGGCAAACCCACTACACACGGCAAAGAACGAAGGAACGCGCCCGGCTGCTTCTCCGAAACGATCGTCTCGATCTCCTGCAGTCTGCCGTATCTATCATGTATCCAACTGTTCTGAACAATGCACCACCTCGCTTTCCAGCGGTGGAAAGAACCCTCCACGTACAACCAGTCCCTCTTGTCGTGGGACAGCGGAACGCGGCTCGGATCTTCAACGTTCCACCACAACCAGCGGCAAATCGACCACAGCCCTTCGAACCGGTTGCCTTGCGGTGTGGCTGACATCGCCAGCTTGAAGCCAGCATTCCGCAGGCTCCACATGGCCTTCGCCCTTCCGGATTTACGGTTCGACGCCGACTGCACCTCGTCATAGACGACGAAGTCAGGCTTGGCCTTCGACCAGGGGAGAAGGTTCTCTTTACCCTTCTCGATGTTCTTCGCATTATAGTCGGATAATCCTAGGTACTCCCTACCGACGTAGTAGACACCGGGCACACCGGCGCGGAGGTCGTCGAAATGGCCGAGGTGCTTCGAATCGATCCGCTTGAACGGAAGCTCCACGCCCTGCCGGGCGAACGTCGCCTTCCACGCGCTGACGATCTGCGGCTTCGCCGGCCCCACGATCAACGTCGTAGCCGGCTCAAGCCGCTTCGCCACCTCCACCGCACACAGGGTCTTGCCCGTCCCCGTGTCCGACACGTCCAAAGCGGCCCGGAAGCCACCCCGCTGTGCGACGATGGCCTCCACCTTCTCCAGTTGCGCCGGGGTAAGATCCAAGAATGTCACGCCCGCACCACCTCGAACTTCGCGCACGAGATATCGATCGAACGTACCAGAATGTCCATGTTCAGACCGATCGAGAATGCCTTAATGTAGTACTTGTCCACATCCGCCTTACCTTCAGGGTCCTTCGTCAAGAGGAACTCAGTACCATCGTATTTACGGCGGCACCATACATATCCCTGATCTTTCAGAATACCCGTCACCGAATCGGCAGGACACTCCTCCCCCTTCACGTGGAAAGGAGGGTCGTAGAAGCGATCCACCGTGTGCCGTGACGCGTCGTAGTAATACCCGGACGGGGCCTTGCCAGGTCTGAAAGGCGGTTCGTCCTGCTTGACCAGAATCAATCGAATCCCGTTGCACGTGTAGAAGACCTGCCGCTCCGACGCGTACCCGATGCTGATAGCCCGGAACGGCTTGCCCTTGGCGTCTTCCACCGTCTCCCGATATGAGTTGTGCATCGCCTCACTTGACGTCGGCACATAATCCAGCGTGTCGTCCAGATTGACGGCGAACCAGCCCTCCAGCGGTCCCTTCTTCCCGTACAGCAACTGCCTCACAGCTTGCCCTCCTCTTCTCTCCGTGCCCGGCGCTCGAACGAGTCTTCCCCGCCTATCACGCCGAACAGCCTCTTCTGCCCTTTCTCCACGCGGTCCGCATAGTCCCTGCACTCACGTCGCACGGGGCAAACCGAGCACACCCACTTGGCCCGCGCATAGTAGGGGTCGTCCTCGACGTCGGCCCCCTCGCGGGGAGCGAAGAACAGGTGCATGCCGATGTCGCTCTTCTTGCAGCGCGCCTGCTTGACCCATTCTTCGCCCCTCCAGATGTCAGCGATGTCCATTACCGTTTCTTCACACACCCCTTGAGGCGGGACAGCTGGGGACCGATCGGGTTACGGTAGTGCCCTTTTGTGTTGTACGGTTCCCTAGCCTTCGACGAAAGTTTCATGAATGACACCTGAGCGATCGGCTCCACACCGGTCGAATCCAACAACAGGTCGAAAACCGTCGGAAGAATCAACGGGTGGGAATTGACGTTGTATAGCTCCAGGGTGATCATCCCCTCGAACCCAGGATCGATGAAGCCTGCGGTGATGTGCGTCAACAGCCCGAGGCGGCCCCAACTCGACCGGCCCTCCACCTGTGCGGCGATATTCGCTGGGAGAGAGAACTTCTCCAAGGTCGCTCCGAGCCACAGTTCGCCGGGCGGGAGAACGAACTCGCTCCGTGCGCCCCAGGCCACATGCCGCTCACCTGTCTTCGTGTTGAGAAAGTACGGGCCTAGGTGCACGTCGTAACTAGCCGGTTGAAGGCAATCATCACGGAGCGGGTCCACCAGTCCCGTACGCTTCGCCAGTTTTTTAATGTCTCTGTCAGATAACATTGAATGACAGCCCCCTTCCATTTAGTGTGTATTGGTTCAGTCTGAACATCACGACGGGTTTTTGATCGCCCGGGTCGGCTGCGCAAATGCGCAGCATGTCGAAGCCGTCGCCGTGGTTGACGTCGACGCAGCCCACTGTGAAAGGGACCCTATTCGCGTCGATGCGCACACGGGAGGCGCCGTTCGACACAGCGTCGTAGTCGTCGTCCAGGTGAAGGCACAGCCCGCCGTCCGATACCGACACGGACTGGATGCGATAGCCCACCAGCGCCTCCCTCATATGGGAGATGAAGACGGGTAGCGGATCGGTCGGCTGGGACAGTCCGATCACGGCGACGACGTCGTTCATTCTATCGAACAGTTGCCACGTATACGACCCGTCTCCCGTCCGCCTGCGCGCCATACGCTTGAGAGGCATGGCGCACACGGCCGGCGCCGGGTGGTCAACGGTGAACTCAGATTTCTTCAAATACACTGAGGTGCCGTTGCCGAAGAAGAACGTCGTTCTGTTGACAGAGTCAACAATGCGGTCGACGGTCCACCCTTCTCGCACAAGGGGGTTGAACAGGTCGAATATGTGCTGGAGCAGTTTCTCATCCTTACTCATTAGCCGCGTCTCCGTCTTTGAAAAGCAGCTCGACAGCATGACCCGCTGCGGTTTCGATGTATATCGCGTCCCCTTGGTCGAGGATGTGTTCCACAGGCGAGTCCACCGCCAACCAATTCACGAAGACGCCCGTCAGGCCATCGGCCTCCTCCGTGAACACCACACCGGTGGCCAAAAGGGCATATTTCTTATATTGGTTGACATTCATCGAGCTGTGCAGGTTCTGTCCGTACAGCTCGCCGAGCAGCCACTCCTTCCGGGTGATGTTCCGAAGCTCCACGTGTGCGATAACGTCGCCATACTCGTTGAAGAGTCGAACCTGCCTGAACTGATCGTCGTACCTCACGTAGCTCACAAGCACATCGAGATTGTTCAAGCCATAGCGCCCCACTCTATAACCCCAATCTCTCCTTTTGTTACACAAAGGGAGAGCTACGTAGCTGGACAGGCTGGTGAAGAACAAGCGACCATCCATGACCTCCATGCCCATCAATGGGAGGCCTTCAAGCCTTTTCAAAGCATCCACGTAGTCCTGTGGTTTTTCGAAGCTCATATTGATTAATCCCTTCTCTCGGTGATATGCGTATTAAGAAGTGTATACGGAAAGGGCGGGGGCCGTCAAGCCCCCGCCCTGTGAAATACGTCACTGTTTGTTACCGCATAGTGCGTTTACAAACAGACGTCAAACGCCACAAACCTGTTGAACAATTGTTCTCCTCCCACGCTTCGCAGGTCGCGTGACTCCGAGCCGGCTTCAGCGTCAAAGAACCGTCTACCTCTCTCCACAGCCTGCCGAGAACCCGGGTCGAGCAGCTGTCCGGACCGGGGTCGAGGCCTTCCTCCAGGGGTGAGAAATCGCACAGCCATATAGCGCCCACGTCGTCCGCCCGGGCCAACGTCCGCCACGGGTTCGTCTCCTGACTTTCCACAACAGGTGGAAACAACACCACATCGTACAAAGACACGTGCATGTGCTCCATGTACGCCTGAGGACTGTCGAACTCCAATACGTGCAGGTCGCCGACCGTCACATAGAAACGATCGAAGAAGCACAGCACCATGCGGAAACTCGAAGAGTCGAACACTCGCACACCGTGTAGCTTGTACGGATCCAGCGGCTCCACGAACACCGGAATGTTGTCGAGATCCTTGAGAGGTACCAGACTTGCGGTGTGCGCTTCGACGTCCACGTGCAACACGCCGTACATCGAACCCTCGAAACGGATGTAGTACTCTCTCAGCTTACTGCCCTGACCGGGCGGAATCAATTTCAAACCCACAGCAATCGTCATCTCCTTCCTAGTCGTCTCCTAAATAGAACAACCCGATGGTATCGTGGTGCGGATACAACAGAACCTTCAGCCGCTTCGTCAACGGGTTGTATCTCGTCATATACCTCGCCTCCTCAGTGTTCACCGTGATCGTTCCGTCCTCCCTGTAATAGCGCACCGCTTGTGCGCTAGGCGCGGTGTCGTACGCTTCCGCTATAGCTCTGGCGATGTCCGTGTGCGTCATATTTTGAGGCACCTCACTTTGAACGTTCTGACGAACTCGTCTTTCTTCATGTCAAACGGCTCACCTGTATCCGGCTCGCAGTGGATCGTCTTAGTCTCGCGGTTATACGTCAGGTCGCCTAAGAAAAACTCGTTACCTGAATCCAACGACACAGCTACACAACCATGCAACATCTCCGTATAGGGGTTCGGCTCGTTGTCCTCCACCGTGAACATGTTCGGCCAGTCTTCCGGCACCAGCTCCTGCAACACAGTGTTGTAGCACATGTCAGGCGGAAGGCGGTGGTGCGCAAGCAGAACATCCCCATAGGGGTTCGTGTACGGCACCGCCTCATCGCACGTCGTCAAGTTGAAATGCATCGGCAGTTCTTCGTCGAAGCGGGGACTGTTCGCGTCCACGCACACGAAACCGCGGTTCCTGATGTAGGCGCACAGGGAATCCTCGTAATCGTAGAACAGCATGTTAACCCTCCTTTCAGCAAGGCTCGACGATGACCAACCACGGCTCGTCAGAGGTCTCATCTTCGAAGAACGACGTGATCACGTCCGACGTCGTGTCCGTCTCTTCGATCACGGACACCGCACCGATCTCAGACTTGAGCTCCACCGAAGCGGCGGGAGAGAGGACGATGGATACCTTATCCAGGCCCTCTTCGAACCACCGGCTGACGACGAAAGACACGCACACCCCCGCAGGCTGTGCGGAAACCGTGACCTTCTCCACTTCATGGTCCATTATCAAACCGAACCGCGTGCTGTCTTCATCGTATTCTGTCGTCACAGACGCCAACTCCACATCGCCGACGTCGAAGAGCGTCGTCTTACAAACCCAATCACCCGTGTAGCGCTTCGTACAGGAGGACACCCACTGCTCCTTCGGTGTCACCGGAATCTCCAAGCTTCTCACGTTCGGTTTCTTAGCCAGTTCTGCCAACAGCCCTGGTGTGTAATTAGTCCCTATCACGCTCTTTCTCCTTTCGTTCCGTGTCGTGTCATGCTTAAAGCAGGTAGTCGGCTTCGTCCTCGGAGTAAGGCCGGATCGCCGTCACAGTAGCCGGACCGTACGCCACCGCCGATATGCGGCGCCCAAACTCGCAGTTTGGGCCCACCTGCACATCTGCGAACGGGAAGAGGTCAACAGGCTCCTCGCGTGTGCAGTCGTCGTCTTTCAGGATTGCGTAAAGCCGGCCGTCTTCCGCGTGACGCGTACCGACCAGTTTCTCGCCGAAGAGCGAATCGAACTGCGTGCTCACGATGTCCGACTTCAGCGTCATGAATTCGAACCCAGCGGCGTTGTAGAACCGCACGGTCGAGCCCTCGGCTGTGCGAGTGTCGACGATCGAAGCCGCCTGGCGGTCGACGACGTCAAGATGATGTGTAACGGTTTTCGCATTGAACCGAGTGGCTTCGCTCTCAACAGTGGGCATTGTCCCCATGATGTGTTCCTTTCTCTCGGGTCGGCGGTTGTCCCGCCGTAGTTACAGTCTAGGCGCACACGGGGCGGCAGTCAAGCGCCCCGTGTGCGATGTACGTCACATTCCCCTTTGCAAGCCCGTGGTCCATTCGGCGATCTCCGCAGCCACGGAATCGGGCGTGTCGACGGGGGGGTCCACGACGATCGGTATGAACCTCGACAGCTCCCCCGCGACGAACGCGTTCGTCAGGAACGTCCGGTACGCCTCAGTCACCGCGAGGGGGTCGTAGCCGTCGGGGTCCGGGTAGTCCGGGTCCGTCAACTCGGCGGGGTCGCGGGGCATCAGCACGAACGTCGTCAGCGGAACGCGGTTCAGCCAGTTCAGCGTGAGCGCTACGTTCTCCGGTATGGGCTCGCCCCGCAGCGAGGCGTACACCTCGCTGCTGAGCGCCCACCTGTCCAGAATGTACAGCTGTTCTTCGCTCGCACTCGTCGGAGTGTCGGGGAACAGCACGGGCTCCGGTCGGAAGGAGAGCCAGTTCTCCATATCCCTCGCGTAGTCCTCCGCCTTCAGGCGGTGGTTTTCGCTTTGTGCACACACAGTCAGCACGTCCGTGGGGAAGTGCCGTATGCGCACATCGGAGTAAGAGGGGGCGGCGGTGCGGCTTTGAAAGAGCTCTTTCAGGGCTGCTGCTACAGTCGACTTCCCCACTCCGTCGGGACCCTCCAGTGCTATGTAAACTGCCATCGTCTATCGCTCCTTTCGTCTATCGCATATGCGGCGCGGGCGTGCAGGATATGCCTGTCGCACACCCCTCTTCCGAGAACGCCTCGAACCACGTGTAGTCTTCCACTGCGGTCCACACCGTGTTCGTCGTGGGCTTACCGGGCCACAGCACATGGTAATCGGGGAGGGACACGGCCCCCTCGTCGATCACAGCGCCCGGCGCTATCCCGTAGCCCAAGTCGCACACGCAGTCCAACGGCAGGTTCTTGTGCACAACCGCATCCACTTCTATCAAGGGGTTGGAGAGCCTATCGCACAGCTCCAACGTCGCCTTCATTGGCATTGTGCGCACACGGACGAGCCCCACCGTGAAGGGCTTCCGCTTCTCTTCATGCGGCTGCACGCATATCGAGCGCGCAAAGGGACTACGGCCGTACAGCACTACGGAACCGGAGCGCACAGTGCCGTGGCGGTCCATCGCGGCGGGTTCTATCGTGCGGCCCGGCAGCGTCGCCAGGAGAGCGATGTCGAAAAAGGCTACGATCGTCACGTTACGCCGCACCCCCTTCCGCGTTCACGTCACCCAAGTCGTCCAAGCAGAACGGCCACCCGCACACAGACAGGTGCGGGTTCAACCCCGTCGCTTCGATTATCCCCTTCACGGCATCCCGTGCGTTCAAACCGCGGGCGTTGACTTCTACGGCCTCGTCGCCCCGGTCCAGGGACGATGCGGAGAGAGGGGTGTTGTTCAGCACGATGTGTGTCCTGGCTTGACTAGTCAAGCGAACCAGCGGGGTGTACATCACCTGCAGTTCGCAGTAGAAGACGTTCAGCCGTTGGAAGAGCCACACGCGCACAGCGGATTCGACGTCGGGTGTGAGGTTGTGAACGAACACCCACCTGTGAACGTCTTTTTTCGTCGAGGCGGGCCATTGTGCGCTGCATGAAGGCGTTCCCCTGCGAGCGTGCGGGCATCGCATAGTGCGTCATGTTGTTTATCCCCTTCCTCTAATGTCTTTCGCCATCTTCACCGCAGCCCGATATTCAGGCCACTGCTTCTCGTAGGGCCGGCGGTCCGCATCCCAGTAGTCCTTGTAGCTCAGCCCGGGGTTGGCCGCTATGAACTCGGCCAGAGAAGTGTAGAAGGCCTCCTTGAAGCGCTTGGCGCGTAGTTTGCGCGCCAGTTTTGAGGGGTCCGCCGGGTCTTTTCCGCGCAGGTCCACTTCGGACAGCGGGTTTGATTTGAACTCGCGGAACATGAGCCTTAAGCGCTTTCTCGCCGATATGTTGTCCCGTTCAGCGCCCGACAGCATCGCATCGTCCAGAGACGACGGCGTGGCGACGGCCACGCCGAGAGCTTCGAGTGCGGCCTTCAGAGAGCTGTAGCGCACAGGGGGGAGGAACTCCTCACCCCCTGTTTGCATCAGCTCGGGCACTATCAGGAGCGCCTTGTCGGCGTAGTTCGAATTGAGAACGATTCTCACTCCGTATTCGCTCTCCACGTCGGCTCGCAGTCCCTGTTCGTCCAGGTTTTCGTCGGCGACTTCGATCGCCACGGCAATCCGTTTCATCTCGATTTCTCCTCTCACTCGAAAATGTATTTTCGATCGATTTCGACTCACATTGCGTGATCGATTTCAACTCGATTTTATCCTAGGGACGGATCGATTTCAAGTCAAATCGTGGAATGTGAATTTGGTCACAGTAGTGTTGTGAGGGGTTGTGTTATAATCACGCGCCCGCGCGCACCCGACCCGGCGCACACCACATAGATCGGCGAGATGTCGCGGGTTCTGTGTCAAGCTCGGCCCCGGGGCGGTGGAAATTCTGACAGTGACTGTCAATTGACAGTGACTGTCAGAATTTCGATACATCTTTGAATTGAGAATCATTCTCACTAAGGAAAATACTCCTAATACACCACCCCCACACATACTACTACAACGTTATATATCCCTATTTGTATATTCCTTGTAATCCCTTGGTTTCCCTCCTTTGAAATTACAAAACCTCTTGGATCAGGGCAATGTGCTTGATCAATAAGGCGATGTCACACCCCGGGTATACCCAGCACGGTTTGCACTTGATGCTGTTTAAGAACAACGTGTTCTGCGTCTGTTCAGTTTTGTCACATTCTTCACACGCCCCCGCTGCGTGGGCTGTGCGCCTGGGGGTGTGCGCCTCCTCGCGGGCCCAGTTGCGCCTCAGGATCACGAGGTTGCCCTCTGAGGCGTTTTCAGGGTCGCCCCGGTAGGGTCGCTTGGGTAAGGGGCTGAAATCGCCTCAGAATCGATCCTCGTGATCCTGAGGGGGTGCCGCTCGACCGCCGGTGCTGTGTGGTGTGCGCCTCGGGACTGTCCGTTCCGCTCGACCGCCGTTCTAATTTCCCTTATCTTTGAGCCCCGAAATTCGAAAATGGCCCTCTTTGTACCCGAAACCTGCCCCCGAAATTCGAAAAGGGGCTTCTTTGTAACGTTTAATGACAACCTTTACCTACGTAACCGTAAGTTACTGCTACGTAGGTGTAAGTTACCCTGTGGTAGGTTACGCTGGTGTAGGTTACTGGTGAGTAAGTTACCCAGTGGTAGGTTACGGCTTCGTAGGTGTAACCTACTGCGAGGTAGGTTACCGTGGCGTATGGCGCTCAGAAATGTGGTGAAGGACACACCGCTGGGGCTTGACACGGGGGGTGGCGGTTGATAGAATGGAGGTACAACAAAGGGGAAAGAGAGAAAGGAAACCCCAATGGACATCGAAATCGACTTCTTCGAGGAGCTCGGCGGCTACTACACCGCAGACCTGGCAGACGTCCTGGAAGACTTCGAAGGCTGACCCGAAGGCCCCCGCCCCGGCGGGGGCCTTCCCATGCCCGCAGACGCGCCCCAGAATGGCCCCTGAGGCGCCTTCGGAGCCGGGGTGGGGCCACCCTACCGGCGAAGGCCCGCCAGGCTCTCAGGGGGCCGTCTGCGAGCTCGGAGGGGCGCCCCCGAAGGCGGGGGCTGGGCGCCTCCGGAGACGGCCCCGAGCAATTACGCAACGTCGGTGTTGCGAAAATCCCGGAACTCAAAATGTGAGCTTGGTCTCACTTTCGTGAAATCGGGACTAAAGTCCTAGCTCGAGGAACCATGTGAGCAATCTCACACTCGGAGAGGCTCTCGAGCAACCATGTGAGAAACATCACAATGTGAGATACATCACGCTCGGAGGGGCTCTCGAGGCTCTCGAGCAACCATGAAAAATACATTTTCCAGGGGCTCTCGAGCAACCATGAAAATGTGACACACACCATACCCGAGCGGCTTGACACGGCGCCTCCGGCTGTGCGAGGATAGAGCCATCGGAACAACAGAGAGAAAGGAAACTCCGATGACCGCGAAGTACCCCTACAGCCAGGCCCTGGCGAAGTCGCTCACCGAGAAGCTCGGGGGCCTCGCCTTCGTCCTGCCCGACGGCGCAGTCCAGGCCGATACCCCCGACGGCACCCTGACCGTCTACGCCGACGGCGCCGTGAGAGTTCGCGAGTGCGGCGAAACCGAAGCCTGGCCCACCCTCCGCAGCGCCGTCGCCGACTGGGGCGTGGAAGTGTGAGCTACCCCACTCCGGAGGGGCTTGACAGCCCCTCCGGAGGACCGCTAGAATGAAGACATCGGAACGAAGAGAGAAAGGAAACTCCGATGAACACCTGGAAAGTCGCCAACGCCGTCGTCCGGCACCTCGAAGCCACGATCCCCGTCTACGACGTCTCCGAGCGAGGCTACAGCCTCTACGTCAGCCTCGTAGACGGCCGCGACTTCATCGTCGACGCCCCGTTCGAGGGCGACGTCAGGATCACCCCCGGTGTGCGCACCTCCGAAGGCGGCCTGCAGCTTCTCGAAGACCTGGAAGCCGAGCTCACGGACGCCGGCTTCGACGTCCGCCAGGTGCGCTGCAGCCGAACCCTCGCCACCGAGCTCCGTGTGCGCGACGACGTAGGCGGGTGGGACTGGTGAGGCGTTTCTGGGCGTCCGTCGCCGTCGCAGCCGGCATCCTGGCCGGCTGGGGCTGCGGCGAGGATCTCGGCCGCTGGGACGCCTACGCGGGCATCCGCGACGAACCGACGGTGCTGGGCTTGACTGTGATACAGGTCATACACTACGGGCTTGACACAGCCGCCCGATAGCCACTAGACTAGAGATATCAGCGAAGACGAGAGAAAGGAAAAGCTGATGCATACCACCACCTTCATCCCCGAAATCGACGTCCCCGACTTCGTCGCCAGCCTCCGGGCAGACCGCGAGCGCCAGCGAGCACGACGCCGGAGCCGCCGTCAGAACCGCGGATGGGAGGCCTGAGCGATGACCTGGCTCGACTTCGCACAGGGCATCTGGGACGCCTTCTACGGCCTCATGTCCACCTCCGAAGAGCTCGTGGAGCACCTTCCGACGCCGCTGCAGTGTTTCTTCGACTGGTGTTAACGACATCACACCGAAGGCCGCTTGACAGCGGCCTTCGGGCCGACTAGACTAGAGATATCAGGAAGACAGAGAGAAAGGAAACCCTGATGATCAACCGTTACCTCACCGCCGTCTCCGACGCCGACATCCTGGACGCCGCCTCCGACGCCCTCGTGGATGCGGGGTGGAGCCTGGACGAAGACCGAGAGCTACCTTTCGAGGCGGACTACTACGAGGATCCGGAGGCCGCCTTCGAGGTTGACTCCGAGTGGAGCGAGATCCAGGCCGACGCCGTCGGCAGGCTCTGGGACCGGCTCTCCGACGAAGAGCGGGTGGAGCTTTGGCTGCACGACTGTGCGGGGCAGGATCCCGACGAGCCCGTCGACGCCGAGACGGTCTGGGAGCGGATGGAGGCCGCCGTGCTAGAGCGGCTCGGGAGCGTCTACGAGGACACGGGCGCCTCCGTCACGGAGGCCTGCACCCGAGCTCTGAGGCTGACTTCGGCCAAGGCCCTGGCCAGGGTACTGGGCCTGTACGAAGCCGCCCGAGCGGATGCCCGGAGGCACTGGGGCGGGTCTTCGAAGGTGCGGACCTTCGACGTCGAGCACGGCACCGTGGTGGTCCGGAGCGAAGGCGGCGCCGTGGAGGCTCGACTGAGGCCGGCCTTCGAGGAAGGCGATGACGAAGGCGCCGTCATCGTGGAGATGCTCGGGGACGCGCTCCGCGAAGTCGGGCTCGACTGACGTTTCACGTGAAACGGATTGGGGCCGCCGCCGAAGGCGGCGGCCCGGAAAGGGGGGTGCTATTGAGAATCAATATCACTAAGATCTGGGTTGGAATAGTTGGACTCATGTACGCGGCGTGGTTCGTCTGCGTCATCGTCGAAGCGATAAGTTACCCTACGGTAGGGTAGGTAATACAAGTTGGAGTGGTAGGAAAAGTAGCCCCTAGGACTAACGTCCTAGGGGCTACTTGTGTTTTTGGTGGGAAAAGTTGGAATTTTTGGATGGGTGGGTCGACTTGCATGGGGGGACCCAACCGCATACATTAATCGCTATTTTTCACTACTGGAAATCATACCGAGGTACGATCGCTATAATGGTCTCTGTGCACGACATAATCCTCATCGCCGACCACCTTCTAGGGGCGCCAGCAGTGGGCTTAGGCGCCCTTATAACCGCTATTGCGACGCTTTACACGTCATTGAAGACCAATAGGAAGGTCCTTAGCGTCAAACAAGACATGGAAAACAACCATGGGAGTTCCTTACGGGATGCGATAGACCGCATAGAGAACAACACCAAAGTCTTGACGGACCTCGTGCACATGCACACAGGGCAGTTGGATGACATCCAGTGTGCTGTGCGCCGACACGACGAAGAGATAAAATCGTGGCATGACAAGCCCACGGCCCCCGCAGCACCCCCTTGTGCGCATACGGAAGATCTACAACGAGGCGACGATAACGCCTAACCCGACACCCCCCTACGACTCGACGCTCCTCCTGACACCTCCGCCTCCACCAAAGCCTAACCCGGACCAGCCGCTGGGCGCTACAGCGGCCAGCTTGGCAGCCCCCATCGAGGCCCTTTCCCCTCTGCTCAAGATAGAGCGGGTGCCCGTCCCCTCCACGGACCCGGACACAACTAAACATAACCGCCTACAGGTGGTGTATAGCCTGTCGGCGAATATCGTCACCACAGCCCAGCTTCGCAACAAGGACAACACCCCGCCGACCCCGGACAACCCCACCAGCGAGCCGAACCCGTGGGAGGTGGGCTGGCTGCTGTGGTGCTTCAGCCCGGATCCGACGCACCCATATGACCCTAGCCCGACTAGCAACAGCAATTTCCGCTTCTACGCCTTAACCCTAAAGCCCAACGGCTGGGAGGTCTCCAAACAGGACCCTTCCTACAAAGGAGGTCAGCGCTTCCTGAAGTCGAACACCGACACCGATCCGAGGAAGTTCCCCCCGCACAACCCGGCCGACGAAAACGAATTCCGACTGGATCCCTACTCTGTTATCGTAAACGCATGCCACGAATACCCGCTGGGGACGACCCCGGCCGACGTGCAGAATGACATCGTCCCGGCCAATCGGAACTCCGAGGCTGGCAATAAAGCTCGACTAACCCCCTCTAGGAACGTCTTCCATATTTTCGTGGAGAGTCAGCTGCTGGCCACCGTTGTCGACACTGAACGCCCTCTACCCCCGCACATTCCGGCGTTCTACGCGGAGGATGCCCGTGTGCGCTTCTCTCACATGTGGCATGCGACCCCCAAGCGCCCCTCCCTTCAAACCACCCCTGCAGAATACGACCCTCTCTCCCTCCATGCGACGGGCTACCAGCCGCAGGGCGTGGTATGGTTCTAGCCATGGAAGAGAGCCCTACATCCAAACGGGATTACGACCCGAAATATCTAGACGGCTTGACGTATGGCTTCTATGACGCCTACCTGGCGCAAGAGGCGGGCAGGCCGCCGATGTACAACAGGGACCCCTCTATCTACGAACCGCATTACAGTCCGGCGTGCCGCTCGCTGTGTGGGTTCAACCCGCCGATACCGACGCACGACGGGGCCGCTATATCTAGGGGGGAATTCTCAGACGAGATAGAGGAATTCAGCGTGCAGTTGGCCGCACTCAAGTCGCTGATCGATGCGGCATGGCGCATTGTCCCTGGCAACGACGACCCGCTTCTGCGTCGATACCCCTACGCTGTGCGCCACATGGAAGACAGCTGGGTGGAATTCCGGCTGTCGAACGACTATACGACGACCCCTGTGCGGCTGCAGCCTGGCGAAGGCTACGACTTCCTCCGCAACCGTAAAATCCCGGCGCACAGCCAGCGGCCTGACCGAGCTAGTTTCGTGCCGTATACTGAGGTGAAAGCACTTCTAGCTAAAAGGAAGGAGACGGATGACGCAGGCTGACGTGCAGCGTAACGCCATAGTGGCGTGGATGGCGAAGCACGACGGTGACTTCGGCTACACCAACGACT
>ERZ772779.54-NODE-54-length-48930-cov-7.188972_pt1 | contig 48930 bp, 40 predicted proteins | sample MGYA00511360_ERZ772779 | MGnify/ENA primary metagenome ERZ772779 (study PRJEB29015, sample SAMEA2738112) | human oral metagenome | biome: human oral; feature: human-associated habitat; material: saliva | place: China | collected 2231 ...
GAAACGCCGGGTCATGGGGCTCCGGAGCCGAGACTGCGGTTACGGCAGCGCTGGTGACTGTGCTCATATCCTGAGTCGGTTGCGTGTCTGGGAGCGCGGCGAATGACCCGCAGACGACCAGGGTCGTTGCTAGCGCGGTGAGGCGGCGGGGCAGGAGACGGGGGAGATGGGGAATCGTGCGTTGTGCTCGGGATTGCCTGGTTTGCGGGGGATGTTCTAGGTGCATGCCCTCAGAGTGCGCGCCGATCGGCCTTGGTCGCTGAGGACGTCGTCGGCCCTGTGGGAAACCCTCCCAGGAAGCAGTCTGTGGTGACCGGAATGACTCTGAATACGGCTGATTCGGCCTCGGCAGGTGGTCCGGCCCTGTGATAGCCTCGCCTCCGCAGCATTCTGCGGATCGCTCCGGCGTCAGCGGGAGACGGGCCCGGAATGCTGACTTCGCGTGCCTGCACCCGAGCATCTCGGGACGTCCCTCCGGGCGACACGGTCGCGGTCCCGGTCATCACGGTTCGCCACGGTGAACGGGTGGCCGTGCGTCGCAGGCACCAGGCCCCATCCGCGCCGGCTCCCAGCCGGTCACCGGCTTCGGTGCGCGTTCGCAAGCGTGCGGAACCACGGGGAAGAACCCAGAAGAAGAACCCTGGGACGTCTCCGAGCGCAGCTCGGCCGTCCCCCGAATGATCGTGCGTCGAGCAACCTCTCGGCACACACGGAAGGACCGTCATGGCCGTCGTCACCATGCGCCAGCTCCTTGATAGCGGTGTCCACTTCGGGCACCAGACCCGTCGCTGGAACCCCAAGATGAAGCGCTTTATCCTCACCGAGCGCAACGGTATCTACATCATCGACCTACGTCAGAGCGTTGAGGAAATCAACCGCGCCTACGACTTCGTTAAGGAGACTGTGGCTCGCGGTGGCAACATCCTGTTCGTTGGTACCAAGAAGCAGGCCCAGGAAGCCGTAGCCGAGCAGGCTCAGCGCGTGGGTATGCCCTACGTTAACCAGCGTTGGCTCGGCGGTATGCTGACCAACTTCTCCACCGTGCACGCCCGCCTAGAGCGTCTGCGTGAGCTAGAGCAGATTGACTTCGACGACGTGGCCGCCTCTGGCCGCACCAAGAAGGAACTGCTGATGATGCGTCGCGAGAAGGACAAGCTCGCCCGCACCCTGGGTGGTATCCGTGACATGGCCAAGCTACCTGCCGCCGTGTGGATTGTTGACACCAAGAAGGAGCACCTGGCTGTAGCCGAGGCCAACAAGCTCAACATCCCGATCGTGGCCATCTTGGACACCAACTGTGACCCCGACGAGGTTACCTACGGCATCCCCGGCAACGACGACGCCATCCGCGCCGTCACCCTGCTCACCCGCGTTATCGCTGACGCTGTGGCAGACGGTGTGCTGACCCGTTCCGGTGGTAAGGCCAAGGCTGGCGACAACGCCGAGCCCATGCCCGAGTGGGAAGCCGAGCTGCTAGCCGGCGAAACCGCTACCTCCACCACCGAGGAAGATGCCGCCCCCGAGGCTGAGCAGGCCTGAGAATTTTTAACGACGGCGCCCCCGGGCTTACCCGGGGACGCCGTCACCTTGAAACTTTAGGAGCAGTTAAATGGCTAACTACAGCCTAAACGACATTAAGGCCCTGCGTGAGGCCACTGGCGCGGGCATGATGGACGTTAAGAAGGCCCTGGAAGAGGCCAACGGCGACCGCGAGAAGGCCGTCGAAATCATCCGCGTTAAGGGTCTAAAGGGTATCGCCAAGCGTGAAGGCCGCAGCGCCAGCGCTGGTCTGGTTGTCGCCAAGGTAATCGACTCGGCCGAAGGCCAGGTTGGTGTCCTGGTGGAGATCAACTCCGAGACCGACTTCGTAGCCAAGAACGAGAAGTTCATTGACTTCGCCAACACCGTTCTAGCCGCCGCTATCGACTCCGGCGCCACCAGCGCCGAGGAGCTAGCCAAGGTAGAGGTCGACGGCCAGAGCGTCCAGGCCCTGACCGACGGCATGCAGGCCGTCATCGGCGAGAAGATCGTCGTGCGTCGCCTAGCCCGCCTAAGCGGCGAGGTTGTCTCCCTATACCTGCACCGTACCAACCCTGACCTACCGGCTCAGGTGGGTGTGCTGGTAAGCACCGACAAGGCTGCTGAAGAGGTTGCCCACGACGTGGCTATGCACATCGCTGCTTACTCTCCCAAGTACCTAGAGCGCAGCCAGGTGCCCGCTGAGGACGTGGAGAAGGAGCGCGCCATCGTCGAGGAGACCACCCGCGCCGAAGGCAAGCCCGAGAAGGCTCTGCCCAAGATCGTCGAGGGCCGCATGAACGCCTTCTACAAGGAGAACTGCCTCGTAGACCAGGCTTACGCCAAGGACCCCAAGACCACCGTAGGCAAGGTTGTTGCCGCTACCGGTGGTAAGATCAACGGTTTCGCCCGTTTCCGCGTAGGCGCCTGATCTAAACCATAGTTTTGTGGGGACTCGCAGCAGCGCTGCGAGTCCCCACAGCTTTTAAGGTCGTTAGCCAAGCTAAAGCGCGATAGACTTTGCTAGGCCCCCAGTTATGTGGGCTTGCAATTAAGTCAACAACTTACAGGAGCATGCATGAGCGCGAGCGACTCAGGGCACCTTGGCCACCAGCGCCGAGTGCTGTTAAAGGTTTCCGGTGAAGTGTTTGGCGGAGGCTCCATCGGTTTAGACCCGGATGTCGTCTCAGATGCTGCTAAGCAGATCGCTGCAGCAGTGCGCCAGGGCGTGCAGGTAGCCATTGTGGTGGGCGGAGGTAACTTCTTCCGTGGCGCCCAGCTATCACAGCGCGGTATTGACCGCGCCCGCGCCGACTACATGGGAATGCTGGGCACAGTGATGAATGCACTAGCCCTACAGGACTTCATTGAGCAGGCAGGCGTGCCTGCCCGCGTCCAGAGCGCCATTTCTATGCGTCAGGTAGCCGAGTCTTACATTCCACTACGCGCCATTCGCCACATGGAAAAGGGCCGCGTGGTTATTTTCGGGGCCGGCGCTGGTCTGCCCTACTTCTCCACCGACACGGTTTCTGCCCAGCGCGCCCTCGAAACCCACTGCGACGAGCTGCTGGTGGGTAAGAACGGCGTCGACGGCATCTACACCGCAGACCCGCGCAAGGACGCAAACGCCCGCAAGCTAGACTCGCTCACCTACGACCGAGCCCTAGCTGACGGCCTGAAGGTACTTGACGCTGCAGCATTCTCACTGTGCCGTGAAAACGCCCTACCCATGCGCGTGTTCGGCATGGAAGGCGAAGGTAACATTACCGCCGCCTTAGTTGGCCAAAAGATCGGAACACTTGTCACTAACGACGAAGGAGCCCTCAAGTGATTGAAGAAACCCTGCTAGAAGCCGAAGAGAAGATGGAAAAGGCCCTAGTGGCCGCTAAGAACGAATTAGCTTCCATCCGCACCGGCCGCGCCAACCCGGCCCTGTTCACCTCCCTAAGCGTGGAGTACTACGGCGCCCCCACCCCGCTGCAGCAGCTAGCTTCAGTGACCGTGCCCGAAGCCCGCACCGTGCTAATCACTCCCTTCGACCGCACCGCCACCAAGGACATTGTCACCGCCGTGCGTGAGTCAGACCTGGGCGTTAACCCCACCGACGACGGTAACGTCATCCGTGTTAACCTACCGGCTCTAACCGAAGAGCGCCGCAAGGAATACGTAAAGCTAGCCCGTTCGCGCGCCGAGGAGTCTCGCGTGCAGCTGCGCAACGTGCGTCGTAAGACCAAGGATGCGCTAGATAAGATCAAGAAGGACGGCGAGGCTGGCGAGGACGAGGTCGAGCGCGCAGAAAAGGAGCTTGACGCTCTAACCAAGCGCTACGTCGAGCAGGTCGACAAGGCCCTGGTCGCCAAGGAATCCGAGCTATTGGAAGTCTGACATGACTGGGCCGGCTCGCTTGGGTCGGCCCAAATTCATGTCTCGTAAAGAAGTGAGCCCATGACCGCAAATACCGCAGTTTCAGCGCCGTCTGCTAAACGCAGCTTGTTTGTGCGCTTGTTCTACCCCGGTCCTACCCAGAACCGGGTGGTTGAAGGCCCTGCCCGTAAGGGTGGACGCAATGTGCCCGCAGCGGTGGGTGTGGCCGTGCTACTGATCGGGCTGGTTGCGCTCAGCTTGATCTTCAATAAGGTTTACTTCGCAGTTTTAGTGGCGGTGGCTATTTGCGTGGCCCTGTGGGAGCTGGCCGGGGCTTTCGCTAGGCGCGCGGTAGGTTTGCCGCTGCTACCCCTATGGGTGGGTACTTTTGGGGCGGTTGCATGCGCTTATGTGATTGGCCCTGAGGGTTTGCTGGCAGCCGTGTTTGCCACTTCTGGGGCCTGCATGGTGTGGAGTTTTACTACCCAAGCCCAGTATGACTATGGCACTGCCCTGGAGATCGCTCACCCGGAAGATCCGCGCACCTACGCTCACGACGTGGTGCGCCGCTCACGTACCCTGGAGGCGGCGGCAGCTATTTTTGCAGTCTGCTACCTGCCTTTCCTGGCGGGCTTTGCGGTTATGCTGCTGGCCCAGCATCAGGGGGTTGGCAAGATTGTGGCGCTAATTGCGCTGCCTGCCTTAAGTGACACCGGCGGTTGGCTGGCGGGGATCACTTTCGGCAAGCACCCCATGGCCCCCAAGATTTCGCCTAAGAAAACCTGGGAGGGTTTCGCTGGCTCCGTAATTGCCACCACCATTGGTACCGGCGTTGTACTGTGGGTGCTTGGCGGTACGCTGTGGGCGACTCCACTACTAGCTTTAGCGGTGGTTATTAGCGCCACCTTGGGTGACCTAGGGGAGTCGCTGATTAAGCGTGATTTGGGCCTAAAGGACATGTCTAACCTACTGCCCGGACACGGTGGTTTGCTTGACCGTATTGACTCGATCCTAACTACCGCCCCCGTGCTCTATATTGCTTCAGTGCTAGCTTTATAGTGGTGGTGCGCCTTAACTAGCTATTAACGACGCCGCCGCCCACTAATCCCTACTGTCCAAGCCCCAAGGATTTTAATGGCTGACTCCCGCCCCGTATCAATTGCCGCCCCCCGCCGTCGGGGGCGTCAGGTGCTGCCCACGGACCAGCCGCCGGAGGGGGCTACCAGCCCTGATGCTAAGCCGCGCCTATCTTTCGCGGTGCCGGTAGCTAAGGGTAAAGCCCCGCGTCACTTGGCTGACTTGGATTTGGCTGGACGTAAGCAGGCTCTGAAAGAGGCTGGACTGCCGGCTTTCCGCGCCGACCAGCTTTCACGCCACTATTTCACGCATTTAACCCGTAACCCGGCAGATATGACTGACCTGCCGGCCTCCCAGCGCACCGCGCTATGTGATGAGCTATTGCCGGATCTGCTTAGCCAGGTGCGGGCTTTGAAAGCTGACCAGGGTAAAACCATTAAGTACCTGTGGGAGCTGTTTGATGGGGTGCGGGTAGAGAGCGTGTTGATGCGCTACAAGGACCGCACCACGCTGTGTGTCTCTAGCGAGGCCGGCTGCGGTATGGCCTGCCCATTTTGTGCCACCGGTCAGATGGGTTTAACCCGTAACCTGACTACCGCTGAAATCATTGAGCAGGTGCGTCAAGGCGCGGCGGCTTCACGTGACGGTGAGCTAGCTGGGGGACCGGCCCGGCTTAGCAATATTGTGTTTATGGGTATGGGTGAACCCATGGTCAACTACAAAAATCTGATTCCGGCCCTACACCGGCTCACCCAGAGCGCACCTGAAGGTTTTGGTATTAGTGCCCGTAACATCACGGTTTCTACTGTGGGTTTGGTACCGCTAATTAAAAAGTTGGCAACTGAAGGTATGCCGGTTACCTTGGCGGTTTCTTTGCACGCTCCCGACGACGAGCTGCGTGACGACCTGATCCCGGTTAACTCCCGCTGGAAGGTGGGGCAGCTGCTTGACGCCGCCCACGAATACTTTGAGGCCACCGGCCGGCGTGTATCTATTGAATATGCCCTGATTGAAGACATGAATGATCATGCTTGGCGCGCCCAGCTGCTAGCTGATGAGCTCAACAAGCGCGGTCATGGCTGGGCGCACGTTAACCCCATCCCGCTTAACCCCACCCCGGGCTCAATTTGGACTTGTTCACGCCCCCAGGTGCAGCAGGAGTTTGTAAACACCCTGCGTAGGGCTGGTATTACTACAACTGTGCGAGATACTCGCGGTTCTGATATTGATGGTGCATGCGGCCAGTTGGCCGCCGAAGTGCTGCAGCAAGAAAGGCGCTTGAGTTAAAGCATGAGCGACTTATTCGAGACCGTAGCCTGGAACCAGAAGGGCTACCGTAAAAGCGAAGTTGACGAGTTCTTCAACCGTGCCCACGATCTTTACGAAGCTGGCGACACCACTAGCTTGACCCCCACCCAGGTGCGCACCAACTGTTTTGATGTGGCCCGTGGCGGCTATGACATTCACGCGGTAGATGCGGCTATGGACCGCCTTGAAGTGGCTTTGATGCGTAAAATGCGTGAATCATTTGTGGCCCGCAGGGGCCGCCAAGCCTGGATGGATGAGGCAGCTAATCTAGCTACCACGCTTTACCCGCGCCTGCTACGTCCAGAAGGTAAGCGTTTCGCGCCGGCTAAGCGTGGCTATTCGATTGCTGAAGTAGACCGGTTTATGGACCGTTTGGCGGCATTTTTTGACAAGGGAGACCCGCTTAAGTCTACTCAGCTGCGGAAACTTACTTTCTCTGCGGCCAAAGCAAATAAGGCCTATGACGAGGCCAGCGTGGACGCATTTATTGAGCGAGCCATCGAAGTATTGATGCGCGTGGAATAAACACTAGGGAGTGTCGTGACTTTTCCAAACCAACTAATCATTTTGGGCTCTACTGGGTCAATTGGGACCCAAGCCCTGGATGTAGTGCGTGAGCTTAAAGCTAGCGGCCAAAGCGATATCCAGGTGCTTGGTCTAGCGGCTGGTGGGGGGCAGCTGGAGCTGCTAGCTCAGCAGGTGGTGGAGTTTAGCCCGCGCGTGGTGGCGGTGGCTTGTCCTAGCGCCGCCGCTAAGCTACCGGATTTGATCAGCCACTATGGTGCGGCCGATAACTGCCTGCAGGTGCAGATTCTCAGCGGCCCCGACGCCGCCGCTGAGCTGGTGCGTAGCCTAGCTATGGGGCAGGAGGGCACGGTACTTAACGGCATTACTGGTTCGGTTGGTTTGGCCGCCACTTTAGCTACTTTGGCCGACGGCGCCCGCTTGGCACTGGCTAATAAGGAATCTTTAGTGGTGGGTGGGGCCCTGGTAAAGCAGGCCCTAGCCTACCCGGGCCAGGTGGTGCCGGTTGACTCTGAGCACAGCGCTATTGCCCAGGCTTTGTTAAGTGGCCGCCACGAAAAGGGTTTAACCAGCCCGGTAGTTAGCGGTTACAGTGAGGTCTCACGTCTGATCCTGACCGCCTCGGGGGGCCCGTTTAGGGGTAAAAAACGCGAGCAGCTCAGCCAGGTAACTGCCGCCCAGGCTTTAGCTCACCCCACCTGGTCAATGGGGCCGGTAGTTACGGTTAACTCCTCCACGCTAGTAAATAAGGGCCTGGAGCTAATTGAGGCCCACCTTTTGTTTGATGTGGACGCCAGCGACATTGACGTGGTGGTGCACCCCCAGTCGATCGTGCACTCCATGGTGGAATTCGTCGACGGCGCCACTATCGCTCAGGCCAGCCCGCCCGACATGCGTTTGCCTATCGCCCTGGGCATGACTTGGCCCCACCGCCCCCGCCTGGTAGGTAAGCTAACTAAACCCACCGACTTCACCAAGGTAAGCAGCTGGGATTTTGAGCCGGTAGATAACCAAACCTTCCCGGCCCTACAGCTAGCTCGTCACGCTGTCAGCGCTTCAGATACCCACCCGGCAGTGTTTAACGCCGCCAATGAGCAGGCCGTAGACGCTTTCCTAAAAGGCGCCCTGAACTGGGTGGATATCGTAGATATCGATATTGCGGTAGTAAACGAACATGAAGGGGTTAGCACCCCCAGTTTGGATGATGTATTGGCGGTGGACCGCTGGGCGCGTGCACGCGCAGATGAACTGATCGCGGCGAAAGGCTAAACGTATATGTATTGGCTGGGCATAGTTATCTTCATTGTGGGGCTACTGATTTCGGTGGCCTTACACGAGCTGGGACATATGATTCCGGCCAAAGCTTTTGGCGTTAAGGTTTACGAGTACTTCATTGGTTTTGGGCCGCGTATTTGGTCACGCCAAAAAGGTGAAACCGAATATGGACTAAAAGCCCTGCCCCTGGGTGGGTATGTGCGTATGGCCGGTATGCTGCCACCAGCTAAACCCGGCCACCCTGACAAAGTTAACTCTAAAGGCGAGCTAGGCATGGTGGGCCAAGCCCGTCAAGAGTCACTAGCTGAACTAGAGCCAGGTGAAGAACACAAGGCTTTCTACAATTTAAGCGCCCCTAAAAAACTGGTGGTTATGTTTGGTGGCCCCGTGATGAACCTGATTTTGTCAGGGGTGCTGATCATTGTCTCGATGAGTTTCATTGGGGTGCCCAAAGCCACCAACACCCTGGCCGGGGTGTCTAACTGCCTACCCACCATTGAATCTGGTCAGTCAACATGCGACACCAAAGCCACGGTTCCCGCTCGCGCAGCGGGCTTAAAACCCGGCGACACCATTACCTCCTGGAATGGCCAGCAAATCAATGACTGGACCCAGCTGCAAACCGCTATCGCTAGCACCAAAGCCGGCACCGGCGTCGTCGTAACTGTAAAGCGAGGAGGCCATAGCCAGCAGCTAAACGTGGTGCCCACCCAAGTGACCCGGGTCGTGCAAGACGCCCGGGGTAAAGCTCTAGCCGCCCCCGACGGCTCGGCCCTAACCCGCACCACCACCTTCGTGGGCATCAGCCCACAAATCAGCGGCCAACCAGTCTCGCTGGGCACGGCCCTAAAAACCACCTGGCTGGTTAACGTCTCCACCCTCAAAGCCATTGTCACCCTGCCGGCGGGCCTCTACCACCGGGTGCTAAGCGCCCTGGGGCAAGAATCCACCTCAAACCAGTCGCTGGTGTCAATCGTGGGAGTCGGGCGTATGGCCGGGCAGGTATCAAGCGGCGGCGGTGGGGTAGTGGACCTGTCGGTGCGCGCATACTCCATGCTGATGCTACTAGCCAGCCTCAACGCAGCCCTGTTCGCATTCAACATGATCCCACTGCTGCCTCTAGACGGTGGACATATTGCCGGAGCTATCTGGGAAGGCCTGCGTCGCAGCTTCGCCAAACTACGTAAAGCCCCAGATCCGGGGCCAGTTGACACCGCTAAACTGCTACCAATTGGGCAGGGTGTGTTTATCTTACTGCTAATTGTGGGATGTCTCTTGATCTGGGCAGATATAGCTGCCCCGGTTTAGGTGCAATAATGGCAGGCGTGAATAATGCATCGATTGCTTTGGGAATCCCCACGCTCCGTGAAGAACAGCCCGTTCTAGGTAAGCGTAAGCCCACCCACAAAATCATGGTGGGATCCGTACCGGTAGGTGGCGATGCACCGATAAGCGTGCAGTCCATGACCACCACCAAAACCCACGACATCGGCGCAACCTTGCAGCAGATCGCTGAGCTGACTGCTGCCGGCTGCGACATTGTGCGCGTAGCCTGCCCCACCGATAAGGACGCCGAAGCGCTGCCCATTATCGCTAAGCAGTCACGCATCCCGGTGATCGCCGACATTCACTTCCAACCCAAATACGTCTACGCCGCCATCAAGGCCGGCTGCGGCGCAGTGCGCGTAAACCCCGGTAACATCCGTAAATTCGATGACCAGGTAGCCGAAATCTGCAAGATGGCCTCCGACTACGGCGTCAGCCTACGTATCGGTGTAAACGCCGGCTCGCTAGACCCGCGCCTACTGAAGAAGTATGGCAAAGCCACCCCGGAGGCCCTGGTGGAGTCAGCCGTGTGGGAAGCCAGCCTGTTTGAAGAAAACGACTTCCACGACTTCAAAATCTCCGTCAAGCACAACGACCCGGTCACCATGGTCCAGGCCTACCGCCTGCTAAGCGAAAAAGGTAACTGGCCCCTACACCTGGGGGTAACCGAAGCCGGCCCCGCCTTCCAGGGCACCATTAAATCCTGCGCCGCTTTCGGCGTGCTACTAGCTGAAGGCATTGGCGACACCATCCGCGTCTCCCTGTCAGCCCCGCCGGTAGAAGAAGTCAAGGTTGGCACCAAGCTGCTTGAATTCATGGGCCTGCGCCCGCGCAAGCTAGAGATTGTTTCCTGTCCCTCCTGTGGCCGCGCCCAGGTGGATGTGTGGACCCTAGCGGAAAAGGTTGAAGAAGGCCTCAAAGATGTTAAGGCCCCGCTGCGTGTAGCCGTTATGGGCTGCGTCGTTAACGGCCCCGGTGAGGCCCGCGAAGCTGACCTAGGCTGTGCCTCCGGTAACGGCAAGGGCCAGATCTTCGTGCGCGGCAAGGTTGTAGAGACTGTGCCCGAAGATCGCATCGTAGAAACCGTGCTGCGCTATGCCAACGACATGGCTGCAGACATGGCTGCCGAGATGGGTGAGGAAGCACTAGAAAACGCTGCCCCGCAGGTGATGGTGCCCTCAGCCTGATGCTGCGTTTGCATCGCGACCCGCATCCGTTAACGCCCGCCAATAGCGCTGCGCTAATGCAGCTGTTGGCGGGCGACGCCGTAGCCGGGGTGCAGTTAGGGGCCCAAATCAGCCGCTGGGATTACTGGGGTAGGGGAGACGTAGTCGCTTGCGGCACCCCCCAACCCCACGCTGGCGCTTGGGCTACCGGCTCACTTATTCTCTACGGCCAGCGCCATTGCAGCCCCGGTGAGTTAAAAGCCCTAGCCAGCCATGGGCGCCCACGGTTAACTAGGCGCGGCTCAGTGATGGGGCCGGCTGATGATGTGGCCGCGCTATGGCCGTATTTGGATCAGCGCCATTTGGCGGTGCGCCAGGCGCGTTGGAATCAGCCTTTACTGCTAGCCCCGCCGGCTGAACAGGTAGCTCAGACTTTGGCAGCTGCTAGCCGTAGCTGCGCCGACGAGCTGGTGGTGGCGGCCGCTAGCCAAACCCAAGCGGCCCAGGTGGGGATGGAGCCGCTGGTACTGCCGGCGGCGGTGGCCATGTTTAAAGAAGAAGTGGGTTTTGACCCGCTCTCTAGCGGCTCTGGCTATGGGCGCCATATCAGCCAGTTAATTGAGCAGGGGCGCAGCTACGTACTTCTCGACGACGGCGCCGGCCACCTGGGCAATACACAGGTAGCTTTTAAAGCTGATGTGGGTAGCTTATGGAACTCGGTAGCCCAAATAACCGGCGTGTGGACCCGCCCTGACCTGCGCGGTAGGGGACTGGCTAAAGTGGCGCTGGGGCGAGTGTTGGCCTTGATTTACACCCAACACCAGGTCAGCCATATCAGCTTGTATGTTAATGATTTCAACCTGGCGGCCCTGGGCCTATATAAATCTTTAGGTTTTAACCAGGTGGGCACCATGAGCACAGTACTGCTGTAAATGCTGCTATAAACCTGGCTCAGCTTTAAACAGCTAAGTAGGCCAGACAACACCAGCTTCACTTAGCTACTGGGCTTGGCTACGCGTAACATATACGTGTGCTTCAGACAATGACCAACGCCTTTATCCGTACTTTGCGTGAGGATCCTGCCGACGCAGAGGTAGCTAGCCACAAACTACTGGTGCGTGCTGGCTATATTCGCCGCGCTGCCCCGGGAATCTACACCTGGCTGCCACTAGGACTGCGTACCTTACGCAAGGTGGAGCAGGTGGTGCGTGAAGAGATGGATACTATCGCGCAGGAAGTACACTTCCCGGCTCTGCTCAGCGCAGACCCCTACAAGGCCACCGACCGCTGGGAAGAATACGGCCCCACCCTGTTCAAGCTGCGTGACCGTAAGGGCGGGGACTACATGCTGGCCCCCACTCACGAGGAAATGTTCACCTTGCTAGTCAAGGACATGTACTCCTCCTACAAGGATCTGCCTGTTTCTCTATACCAGATCCAGACCAAGTACCGTGATGAGGCTCGTCCGCGCGCAGGCTTGATCCGTGGGCGCGAGTTCATCATGAAGGACTCCTACTCCTTCGACATTGACGACGCCGGCCTGGAACGATCCTACCAGCTACACCGCGCCGTTTACCAGCGTATTTTTGAGCGCCTGGGCCTCGAATACGTAATCGTTAACGCCATGAGTGGAGCCATGGGGGGCTCCCACTCTGAAGAGTTCCTACACCCTTCACCCATTGGTGAAGACACCTTTGTGCGCTCTGCCGGTGGCTACGCCGCCAACGCTGAGGCCGTCACCACCCCGGTGCCCGAGGCTGTGGATGCCTCCAACGAGCCGGCCCCGGTGGAGGTAGACACCCCCGAATGCCCCACCATTGAATCCCTAGTGGAGCTGTTCAACACCAAATACCCGCGCGCCGACCGCCCCTGGAGCGCCGCCGACACGCTTAAGAACGTAGTGGTTAACCTGACCCACCCCGACGGCTCCCAAGAGTTGCTGGTAATTGGTCTGCCCGGTGACCGCGAAGTGGATATGAAGCGCCTAGAGGCCGCCGTGGCCCCGGCCGAGGTGGAAATGGCTGGTCACGAGCAGCTAGCCAAGCACCCTGAGCTGGTGGCTGGCTACATTGGCCCGCAGGTGGTGGGTCCCAACTCGCCTAAGCGTGTGGCTCAGGTGGTCGACGGCGTCGAGCAGCTTAGCGGCAGCGTGCGCTACCTGCTAGACCCGCGTGTAGTAGAGGGCACCAGCTGGATCACCGGTGCTAACGCTGACCAGCGCCACGTCTACCACCTGGTAGCTGGGCGCGACTTTACGGCTGATGGGGTGATTGAGGCCGCTGAGGTGCGCCCAGGCGACCCGGCCCCCGACGGCTCTGGCCCGCTAGAGCTAGCCCGTGGCATCGAAATCGGTCACATCTTCGCCCTGGGACGCAAGTACGCTAACGCCCTAGACCTAAAGGTGCTCGACCAGAACGGTAAAGCCCAGGTGGTAACCATGGGTTCTTACGGCATCGGGGTTTCACGTGTACTAGCGGCCCTGGCTGAAACCAACCACGACGAGCATGGCCTGGCTTGGCCCGTGCACCTGGCCCCCTACCACGTGCAGGTACTGGCCACCGGTAAGGATGAGGCAGTATTTGAAGCCGCCACCACCATTGCCAGCGAGCTAGATGGCCTAGGCTACGACGTGCTATTCGATGACCGCCGCAAAGTCAGCGCAGGCGTTAAGTTTGCCGACGCTGAACTACTGGGCATGCCCTACATTGTGGTGGTAGGGCGTGATCTAGCTAAGGACGGCACTGTAGAAATCCGCAACCGTCGCAGCGGCGAGCGCATCAGTGTTAGCGCACAGCAGGCAGTAGCCCAGCTAAACGAGCTGCTAGCAGCCCAGCTACGCTAACAAAAGCAGAGCATTAGCGCTGGCTTTAAGCACTTTAGTGCTTAAAGTACCCAAAAATGTTGGGGGGCGGGCTGGTTAACCAGCCCGCCCCCCACGCTTACCTGGAAGCTACTTAACCCCTAGGGCTTGTTCCGTTTGAGTTAGGGACGCATTCCAGCTTTGAGCTTGTACCAGGGCCCAAGCGGCAGCGCTAATAGCCTGTTTACGCTGCGCTTCATCCTTGGCGTTGGCCACTTCACTAAGCTCCGCGCTAACCACGTTTAGCCATAGGCTAGCGCCTTGCTCGTAGGAATTACCGCTGGGTAGCTGGTAGCTGCTTAGACGCTGATCAGGGCATTTAACCGCTAGGCAGGCGTCTACTGTGGCGGCGGCAGCTTTAGCTTGGGCGGCGGTAGCGCCGTCACCGCTTTGCGCCGCAATCACCTCTAGACCGTAACGGGCCTGGTCATAGGCGCTAAGTGTGCTCGCCTGCAGCGGGGTAGTTAAATTAACGCCAGTGCGCGGCTGCAGGGCCATCAGCTTGTCAAAATTAGTGCCATCAAGGGCACGCGCCCAACTAGCCCAAGTTAAACCAATAGAAGCATAGGTTTGGGCAGTCTTACCGCTAGATTCAGTTGCAGCCTTAAGGGCCTCACCGGTGCCCTGCTTAAGGTACATAACCAGCTGCGCCGTCGTCGTATCAGAACCAGCCGTAGGAACTGGCGAGACAGTGGGATAACCGGTTGGGGGAGTGGTGTGCCAAGGCTGCCACACCCCACCTAGCGAACGCAGTTGAATAGCCGAGCCTTTAGCTACGGCAGCCACCTCAGCTGAGCCAGATTTAGCTAGCAACTGGGCGGCAGAGTTAATCAAAGCCGTTCGGCGAGCCAAAGCATCCTGGGTTTGCTGTGACGCTGAAAGCGTAGGCAGAGATGCGCGCGTGCCCTCACCTATCCGTAAACCACAGCCTGACAGCGCTAAAACGCAGGTCAGAGCCATGATTGAACAATTGCGGGCGGTAGCACGAAAACTAAACGGGCGCAGGGCGGGGGTGATTACGCGGCACTTCACCCCCTGATCTTCCCACGTACAGGTAAGATATGGGCAGGTAATTATCGACAGAAGGATCAGCAATGGCACCCGAGGCTAAGGGAAACCGCAAGCAAGCACCGGCTGAAGTGACCCAAATCCTGGCCCCAGTGGTTAGTGAAAACGGCTTAATGCTGCTGGAAACTGAGCTAACCAAGGCCGGAAAGTACTCGACGCTGCGAGTCATCGTGGACCTACCAGAAGGCCCCGGAGATGTTGACCTGGACACAATTGAACAGGTGGCGCGTCAAATCAGCGACGCGCTAGATGAAGCTGACCCAATTAAGGGCTCCTACCAGCTTGAAGTATCTAGCGCCGGCGCTGAGCGTGAACTACGTGACGCACGTGAATTTGGCCGTGCGCTAGGCCGCCTAGCACAAATTAACACCAAAGCCGGTGAGGTATTCGGACGTGTACTAAGCGTCAGCGAAACCGGGGTAGAGGTAGAAACCAAAACCGCTACGCAGCTAGTACCCTTTACGCAGATCATCAAGGCTCAGCAGGTAGTAGACCTCAGCGGCGCGCTGTAACCATAACTGAATAAAAGGAGCACACATGGAAATCAACATGACTGAACTGCGCGTTGCCGCAGATGAGTTGGAAATAGACCTAGATAACCTGGTCCCTGCTATTGAAGAAGCGATCCTAAACGCTTATCTCAAGCAGCCCGGGGCTATTAAGGGTGCCTACGTGCGTATAGACCGCCGCAACGGCGAGATGAACGTTTATGCCCCTGAGCTAGATGAAAACGACCAGCCCACCGGTGAATACTTTGATGACACGCCCCCGCACTTTGGGCGTATCGCTCAGGCTTCTATCCGTTCAGTAGTGGTCCAGCGCATCCACGACCGCCGTGACATGGAAGTGCTTGGCGCCTACAAAGACAAAACCGGCCAGCTAGTTTCCGGCATTGTGCAGCAGGGCCGCGACCCGCGCACCGTATACGTGCGCCTAGACGAAGAACGCGAAGGCATTATTCCTCCCGCCGAGCAGGTGCCCGGCGAGCGCTACCGTCACGGTGACCGCGTGCGAGCTTACGTAACTGAAGTTTCCCGTGGCCCGCGCGGGGCCCAGATCATCCTTTCGCGTACCCACCCGGGCCTGGTGCGTCAGCTCTTTGAACGTGAAGTACCTGAGCTGTCTAAGGGTGAGGTGGAAATCGTCTCCCTGGCCCGCGAACCTGGACACCGCACCAAGATGGCGGTTCGAGCCAACAACCGTGACATTAACGCCAAGGGTGCCTTCATTGGCTCCATGGGCACGCGTGTGCGCGCGGTAAACCAGGAGTTGGGTGACGAAAAGATCGACATTGTTGACTGGTCAGCTGACCCGGCTAAGTATGTGGCCAACGCGCTTTCTCCTGCCCGTGTCTCCAGCGTGACTGTGCTAAACGAGGAAGAAAAAACTGCTCGCGCTGTGGTTCCTGACTTCCAGCTGTCGCTAGCGATCGGTAAGGAAGGCCAAAACGCCCGCCTGGCTGCCCGCCTAACCGGCTGGAAGATCGACATTCGTTCTGACGCTGATGAGGGTGATATTCAGCCCGGTCGCACTTCAAGTGCTGACGTGAGCGGTGACTCAGGCTACCAAGGCTGAAAAACACCCAAATAGACGTTAAAATGAGCGATATGAGTCAACCTATACGTACCTGTGTAGGTTGCCGGGCTAAGGACGCGCGTAGCGCGTTAATTCGCCTCGTTCGCCGCGATACTCGTGTGGTGGTGGATACTGGTGCTTGCGCACCGGGAAGAGGCGCCTGGATGCATGACGATCCGCAATGTTATGGCACCGCCCTCAAACGGCGCAGCATTGAGCGTGCATTGCGCTGCAAAGGGACGCTCAACCTTGACGTTGTAGACAACTGGTTTTCCCATACCCACGCGGGTAAACCACTGCCGCCTGGCGGCACTAACTACGAGACATGAAAGCGGGTAGAGAGCCGATGGGCACCCGATGAGTACCCAGCGATGAGCTGCCAGCAGTAAACACACCCACCTGTTTCAGGTGGGAGACTGGAACAGGAGAATAGTGGCTAAACCACGTGTACATGAGCTCGCCAAGGAGCTCGACCCCTCAGGCAAGAAGGTCACCAGCAAGATCATTCTGGCCTGGCTAAAAGACCAGGGGGAGTTTGTTAAGGCAGCCTCCAGTGCTGTTGAACCCCCGGTAGCGCGCCGCGTGCGCGAACACTTCGCCCCGATGGTTGAGGGCGACGGCGCCAAGAAGGCTAAGGGTGACGCCCCTAAGCCTGGCGCTAAGAAAGCGGCTAAGCCCGCCGCACCTAAGCCGGCTGCTAAGCCGGCCCCCAAGGTAGAGGGCGCTAAGCCTGCTGCTCCTAAGCCCGGACCTAAGGCCCCTAAGGCCCCGGTAGCTGAGGAGCCCAAGCCGGCTGCTAAGCCTGCCGCTCCCAAGCCCGCTAAGCCTGCTGCCAAGCCGGCTCCTGCCAAGCCGACTCCTGCTGAGGCTGCTAAGCCCGCCGCACCTAAGCCGGCTGCTCCTGCGCCGCGTGGTGGTGCCCGCCCGGGTAACAACCCCTTCGCTTCCTCACAGGGTATGCCCCGTCCTGGTGGCGCTCGCCCTCAGCCCGGTCAGGGTGGTCCGCGCCCGGCGGCCCCGCGTCCGGGCGGCGCTAACGGCGCCCCCCGCCCGGGTGGCCCGCGTCCGCAGGGTGGTGGCCGCTCTGGTGCTCCGCGTCCGGGCGCTCCCCGCTCTGGTGGCCCGCGTCCTGGCGGTAACGGCGGCCCGCGTTCTGGTGGTCCGCGTCCTGGCGGTAACGGTGGCCCGCGTCCGGCTGCCAATGGCGGCCCGCGCCCCACTCCGGCAACTGCTCGCCCCACTGGTGCTCCGCGTCCCAACCCGGGCATGATGCCTGGTCAGTCCTCAGTTGGACGCCCTGGTGCGCCCGCTCGTGGTGGCGCTCGCCCCGGCGGCGCCCGTGGCGGTAACGGCGGCGGTGGCCGCGGTAACGGTGGCGGTGGCGCTCGTCCCGGCGGCGGCTTCGGTGGCCCGCGCGGTGGACGTGGCGGTAACGGCTCCACCCAGGGTGCTTTCGGTCGCGGCGGTGGCAACGCCCCGCGTCGTCGTAAGTCCAAGCGCGCTAAGCGCCAGGAATTCGAACAGCAAAGCGCACCCATTATTGGCGGTGTCGCTATTCCGCGCGGTAACGGTGCGGCAATTCGCGTCCGTCAGGGTGCCACGCTAACCGACCTGGCTGAGAAGATTAACGTCAACCCCGCAGCCCTGGTTACGGCCCTGTTCAGCCTTGGTGAGATGGTGACCGCCACCCAGTCGGTGGATGAGGACACCTTCAAGCTGCTAGGTGAGGAGCTGGGCTACGATGTCCAGGTAGTCTCGCCTGAGGATGAAGACCGTGAGCTGCTAGAGTCCTTCGACATCGACCTTGAAGCTGAAGAGGCTGATGACGATGAATCTGAGCTGGTTGTACGTCCTCCGGTGGTAACCGTTATGGGTCACGTCGACCACGGTAAGACCAAGCTGCTGGACGCCATCCGTTCCACTGACGTGGTGGACTCTGAGGCTGGCGGTATTACCCAGAACATTGGTGCCTACCAGGTGCGAGTTGAGCACGACGGCCAGATGCGTGCCATCACCTTCATTGATACGCCTGGTCACGAGGCATTCACCGCTATGCGTGCGCGTGGTGCTCGGGTAACTGACATCGCTATCTTGGTGGTTGCCGCCGACGACGGTGTGATGCCCCAGACCGTTGAGGCCCTTAACCACGCCCAGAGCGCTAACGTGCCGATCGTGGTAGCCGTTAACAAGATCGATAAGGAAGGCGCTAACCCGGAGAAGATCCGTGGTCAGCTCACCGAATATGGTCTGGTGCCTGAGGAATACGGTGGCGACACCATGTTCGTCGACATTTCCGCTAAGCAGCACACAAACATTGATGAGCTGCTTGAAGCCGTACTGTTGCAGGCGGATGCGGGTATGGACCTGCGTGCTAACCCCAATGCTGCTGCTCGTGGTGTGGCTATTGAAGCCAAGCTTGAGCGTGGTCGCGGTGCGGTGGCAACCGTACTGGTTGAGCGTGGAACCTTGCGCGTGGGTGACCCCATCGTGGCTGGTTCTGCCTATGGTCGCGTGCGTGCCATGTTCGATGAATACGGTAAGTCTTTGGAAGAGGCCGGCCCGGCTCGCCCGGCTCAGGTATTGGGTCTGACCAGCATTCCTAGCGCTGGTGACTCCTTCCTGGTGGCCTCTGATGACCGCACTGCCCGTCAGATCGCTGACAAGCGTGCAGCTGCCGCCCGTAACGCCATGCTGGCTAAGCGCCGCAAGCGCGTTTCGCTGGAAAACCTCACCGATGTGCTTAAGGAAGGTAAGGTCGACACTCTTAACCTCATCCTTAAGGGTGACGCCTCCGGTGCCGTTGAGGCTCTGGAAGAGTCGCTGCTCAAGATCGATGTTGGCGAAGAAGTACAGCTGCGCGTCATCCACCGTGGCGTGGGTGCCATCACCCAGAACGACGTCAACCTGGCTACCGTCGACAACGCGGTTATTATCGGCTTCAACGTACGCCCGGCTGAGCGTGTACAGGAGCTGGCTGACCGCGAGGGCGTAGAGATGAAGTTCTACTCCGTCATCTACAACGCCATTGAAGATGTTGAAGCCTCGATGAAGGGCATGCTCAAGCCGATCTACGAAGAGGTCGCCCTGGGTAGCGCCGAGATTCGCCAGGTCTTCCGTTCCTCCAAGTTCGGTAACATCGCTGGTTCGATTGTCCGCAGCGGCATTATCAAGCGTGGCACTAAGGCCCGTTTGGTGCGCGACGGCGTGGTGGTTGCTAACGAGCTTTCCATCGAGTCTTTGCGCCGCGAGAAGGACGACGTCACCGAAGTACGCGAAGGCTACGAATGCGGTATTAACCTAGGTTTCAAGGACATTGCTGAAGGCGATGTCATTGAGACTTGGGAGATGCGCGAAAAGCCGCGAGACTGACGTCTTAGGCTAAACGGTAGTCGCCACCTAAGGCGGCAGGTGGCGGGTCAGCAATGGCCCGCCACTTTACTAGCATTAAATTAAGTACATAGATCACCTAAAACTTTTACAGGGAAAGGAGCCATCATGGCTGACCCCGCACGCGCTCGTCGAGTTGCTGACCGAATCCACAAGACTGTGGCCCAGGTGCTTGAGCGCCGCATTAAAGACCCGCGTCTAGGTTTCGTAACTATCACCGATGTGCGTGTTACCGGTGACCTACAGCAGGCCACCGTGTTCTACACGGTTTACGGCACTGAAGGTGAGCGCCGTCGTAGCGCCAGCGCCCTAAAGTCCGCCACCGGCCTAATCCGCTCTGAGGTAGGCAAAGCCCTGGGTATCCGCCTTACCCCCACCATCAGCTTCCAGCTAGACTCGCTGCCCACCACAGCCCGCAGCATTGAGGATGCTTTGGCTCAGGCTCAGGCGCGCGACGCCGCCATTGCCCGCGCCGCTGAGGGGGCCAGTTACGCTGGGGACGCTAACCCCTACCGCACTAAGGATGAGGACGAGGACGCCACCAGTAGCGACAGCGCCGAAAGTGCCGCTAGCCCTGAGGAGGCCATGCACGAGCAGGACGTTTTTGCTGACGAGCAGGATGGCGGCGTCGACAACCGCCAGATTGCCGCCCTGCAGGCACAGGCCATGGCTGAGGCTGCTCAGGCTGACGCCCAGGGCCGCTCTAGTCACGACCAGCTCTGATAAGTGAGCGAAAAGCAAACTGCGCTCGGTCAAGATAGGCCCAGCCAAGGCGAGCCCAGCCAGGGCCCAGGCGCAACTGAGCGCGTGCGGCCAGTGGATGTAGCCCGGGGGGCTGTAACCGCCCCCGACGGGCTGCTACTGGTTGATAAAGACCCCGGCATCACCAGCCATGATGTGGTTTCCCGGGTGCGGCGCCTAGCGGCCACGCGCAAAGTGGGCCATGCGGGCACACTAGACCCCATGGCTACCGGATTGCTTACGGTGGGCGTTGGTAAAGCTACCCGGCTGCTGAACTACCTGGTGGGGGCCGATAAAACCTATGAGGCCACTATCCGCCTAGGGGTAGCTACAGACACGGAGGATGCTCACGGCCAAGTCACCCAGGTGGTGGCGCCCGGGCAGGTTGATTTGGCGCACCTGCAGGCTGCTGCCGCCCAGCTAACCGGCCCGATTAGCCAGGTGCCCAGCAGTTTTAGTGCCATTAAGGTTAACGGTGTACGCGCCTATGACCTGGCCCGCAGCGGTCAGGAGGTGGAGCTGGAAGCTAGGCAAGTCACCATTCATAGCTTTGAGCTGGGCCAAGTTAACTCCACTAGCGTCACTTACCCAGGCTGGGGCCAAGTGCCGGTGGTGGATGTGAAGGTGCAAGTTAGCTGCTCGTCAGGTACCTATATTCGGGCTTTGGCTCGCGATTTTGGTCTGTCGCTGCAAACAGTTGCGCATTTGACTACGCTGCGACGCACCCTGGTGGGTCCGTTTAAAGTCAGCGACGCACGCACTCTTAGCGGCTGGTCGGCGCAGGTAGCTGAGGATGCTGACAGCGCTGACCCTAAGGGTTTGGCCCTAACGCCCCTGCCGCTGGTGCTCAGGCAGGCTTTCAACTGGCTGGTTTTAGATCCTGACCAGGTTAAAGACGTGCGTCAAGGTAAGTTTTTGCCGCGTCAGTTGGAAGAAAACGTGCAAGTGGCCCAGGCCCCTGTTAACGCTAAGCAAAAGGTGCTAGCCGCGTTAGACATGCAGGGCGAGGCCGTGGCATTGTTGAAACATCAAGGTAAACATTTGCGGCCGGTGCTAGTTTTTGCGGGCGCGTGAAATAGGAGAAAAAGTTTGACTCAGCAGGTTTCGCAGCCGCAGGATCCTAAAACTCAGGTCCCTCAGGCCCCCATGGTGCAGTCTGGCCCAGTTCCAGGACGTAAACCGGGTAATGTTTTGGGACTGCGTGCAGTGGATGCTAAGCCCCGTTCTGGTGGTTGTGGTTGCGCTGGTGGCTGCGGCTGCAATGGCGGCGCACACGCGTGAAAGTTTTACGTTCGCAGCAGGTGGCGCAGCTTGATTTAGCTGCTGGCTGCGTGCTCACTATCGGTATTTTCGACGGCGTCCATCGCGGTCACCAGGCAATTTTGGCTCATGCTGTGCGGCGCGCTAAGCAACTGGGCGTGCCCTGCGTGGTGCTGACTTTTGATCCCCACCCGCGCCTGGTACATGATCCTGACACCCACCTGCACTTGATCACGTCTTTAGCTGACCGCTTTGAGGCGCTGGGGCAGCAGGGGGTGGATGCCACCTTGGTGGTTAACTACACCCTGGAGTTCGCCGCCCAAAGCGCCGAGGATTTTGTGCGCACCTGGCTGGTGGATCTGCTTAAGGTGCGCCTGGTGGTGGTGGGTTCTGACGTGCGCTTTGGGGCCGGCAATGCGGGTGACAGGCACACCCTGGAGCAACTGGGCCAAAAGTTTGGTTTTGAGGTTGAAATCGTAGATAACGTGTGCGCTCACGGCGGTAAACGCTGGTCGTCAACCTGGGTGCGCCAAGCCCTAGAAAAAGGCGACGTGGCTGAGGCAGCGCGGATTTTGGGTCGCCCGCACCGTTTGCGTGGCACGGTGGTGCATGGTTTGCAGCGCGGGCGTCAGTTGGGTTTCCCCACCGCTAATTTGGATGCTGAAACCGCCGGGGTAGTGCCCCCTGACGGTGTCTACGCCGGTTGGCTTTGGGCCTGCGACGGCGCTAGTGGGCTACGTAAAATGCCTGCGGCTATCTCGATCGGCACTAACCCAACTTTTAAGGATGTACCTAAACGCACGGTTGAAGCCCACGTGCTTGGCCGCGCCGACTTGAACCTGTATGGCCAAGAGGTGGCGGTTGATCTGGTCAGCTATCTGCGTCCAATGATTAGCTTTGCCGGCTTGGATGAGCTGCTAAAGCAAATGCATAAAGATATTGCTGACAGTGCGGCGGTGCTAAACGTGCCGGTGCCAGAGCCAATTGATCCGGCGCAAGTTACTGCCTGCTAAAAGCTACATTGCGCATGAGGCTTAGATGCTGATGGGGCTGGTCAAATGCGCACCAAACACCGTGCCCCCTGGTTTAAAAAACCAGGGGGCACGAGCGTTAGTTGGCGCGGCGCTCACTAGCTGGTACGGCGCCTAAAACCTAGCGAGGCCAGGCACAGGCCAGCTCCTAGCATTGCCAGTATTGGTTCGAAGCCGGTTTTGGCTAGCGAGCCGCCAGCTCCACTAGCACTGGCGCCACCCGCGCCGCCCGTGCTGCCTAAGGCTCCGGTCGAACCAGAACCGCCCAGTTTCGCGCCGCTGCTAGAGCTGCCTAAGGCGCCGCTTAGAGAACCAGAACTCTTAGCGCCCTGGGAGCCAGACGCCGTCGGCTTAGAAGCACTGGCGCCAGCCGGGCTAGTGGGGTTAGAGCCAACCACATTATTGATAGGGGTGGTGGGGCTTGGACTAGTGGGCGTTGGGTTAGTGGGGCTGGCCCCGGGCCCTGGGGAGTTGCTATCTAGCTTGCAGTCGCTAACCTTGCCGGCGCGGTAATCGGCAATAGCCTGGTTACCCACTAAGAAAGTCAGGCATTTAGTGGGTGAGGCCAGAGCCTGGCCCTTGACTGTGGCCGTGAAGCTAACCTCGAACAGATACACGCCGGGCTTGGTGAAAGCCCAGTTGGCGTGAGCGTGGGTGTGCTCAGGAATAGACAGCTCGCTAAGTGAGGTGGAGGTGTTAAAAATATGTTCCACCTTGCCGGTTAAAGCGTCACTGTTAAACACGTGCGCACTAGCACCCTCGGGCAGCGAGTGGGGTTTAACAATGAATTTGACGCTACCTTGGGCTAGCGAGTCACTGATGCCATTGGTGGACCAGCCAGGCCAAATGTGTACGCCGTCATTAATCGCGTCAGTGTAGTAGAACTGGCTGCCGGATTTACCCAGGAAGTCATACTGGCTACCAGCTAGGCGGCCGCTAGAGGGGCGGGTGTGGCGAGCTGAGTCGTCCAAAGCTAAAGCTACCGAGTTGATATCGCGGTCAACTGAGGTTTTAGCGTTGGTGAGGGTGTCATCATGCAAACTGGCGCTTAATGCGGTGCCATCGGCGTTTAGTGAGCCGGCAATATCGACGTGACCGCGCTGCAAAATCACCTTTTCACTCACCGGCCCGCTGGGCTTAGTGGGGGTGGGGGCCGGGCTGGCCCTAGGGGGCGTAGGTGTGGGCTTACCGGGTGCCGGCGTGGTGGTCGGTTGACTGGTCGGTGCCGGCGTGGGAGTGGGCTTAGCGGTAGGTTGGGCCGACGCCGTCGGGCTAGGCGCAGGGGTAGCCGTAGGGGCCGCGCTAGCTGTAGGGGAGGGGGCCGGCGTGGCAGTAGGAGCGGTGGTGGGGGCCGGCTCAGGCTCTGGGGCCGGCTGTGGGCTGGGCTCAGAAGAGCCGTTGGCGCCATCTACCGCCAAAGCACCCGAGTAGCTCAGACCTGCGCGAGTATCAACCGGGCCGGGAGAATCAGCCCTACCACCAGCAGAGCCAATTAGGGCGTGGGGGATAACGTTAATACGCAGATATTTACCGGAGCAGTCAGAGTGAGAGTCATTAATACTCAACTGCCCATTTACATCCGTCACCCCCTCAAAAATGCAGGTGGGGTACTGCTCGGTAGGCGAGTCATAGTAGCCGCCATTGATATAGGCCTTAACCTTGCTGTCTGACAGCGTGATGGTGGTGTTTAGACGGCTGTCGCTAATGGATTTAACATCCACGGTGTAGCTAAGCGCCTTAGGGGTGTAAGGCTGGGTGTCAAAAGCCGGGGCTGGGTCGCTGGAGGCCGGCTCGGGCAGACGCGAAACCGCCTGGGTGGAATCGGTGGAGGCAGGGGATTCCTCGCCGGTGGTGTATTCCACCGAAGCTGAAACCCAACGCGGCAGACCACTAGCGGCGTCGGGAATATAGACAGCCTGGAAAGCACTGGTGGTAGAACCAATCATTTCTTTCCAAGTGGCTTTACCGTTAACCACCGGCACCTGAGCCAGGTAGTAGCCGTCAATGAAGAAGGTTACGTTTCCGCCAGCTTTAGCATCTCCCGCATCAAAAGTCAGGTCCGTGAGCTTGTCGTCGCCATCTTTTTGGCGTCCCTCATGGGCTGAAAGCGTGAAGGTGTAAGGCGTGGCCGGAGCGCCAGAAGGAGCAGCAGCAAACTGCTGGCTCAGCGGGGTAGAGGCGGTGTCAGAGGGACGCGTGCCACCAACTTGCCACACAAAAGGCACAGTTTTAGAGGCAATCAGTGAGCCATCTTTAGCTCGCGCAGTAGCCCGGTAGGTCAGCACATAGCGGCCAGGCTTAGAGAAAATCGTGTCATTGTGGGTGTGGTTACCCGGAGTTAGGAAGATCGAGCGCCGCCCCTCATCGTGGGAGGACAGGTAGCGCCGCACGCCGTCGTCGTCAGCGTAATAAACCAGCGCCTCCATGCGGCCCGGACCATCAAAACCCACCAGGTCTAGGCTGAAGGAAGCGTTCCTGAACTGCTCGGTGGGGATCTCGCTATCAGCCCCGAAACCAGCCCACAGGGGTTCCTTATTAACCCCGGGAATAGCTGGGGCGCGATACCACAGGTCACCAACAGAGCGAATAAAGTCAATGCCGGGGTTGGGTGAACCCTCAAAGTTGAAGAAATACAGCTGCTCACCGCTGCGTTTATAGCCGGTACCCACCCAGTTAACCGTGTCTTCTAGCGCATAGGTTTGCCCATTGGCTTCATTTAGCAGGGCAAAGTTGTTATCGCGCCAATACACCTTAGGGGCGTCAATGTGGTGGGCGGTGGTTACGATCTTGCCGTCGTCAGGACTGGCCAGGGAAGGTGCAGCCAGCGGGCAGAGGGCTAAAGCGGCACTTAAGGCCATAGCTGCGATACGCGAACGTATTTTCATAGCGGGTCTTTCCAAATGTACAGAGAAATGCCACTAAAAGCTTAACTATAATGATACTGATTATCAACTAGGGGTGATTTGTGGCAAAAGCGCGCTTTAAGGGTGGTTGCTAGCTCTTGAGGCTGCTAAGCTTGCAGGGCCGTCAAAGCCGGCCACGGCGCGTCATGCTTGGGAGAACCTGCCCCAGGCTCCGTGTAACGACCATGAGGAGTAAATATATGTCGATCTCCGCTGAGCGCAAGCAGCAGCTAATCGCCGAGTACGCTACCCACGAGGGTGACACCGGTTCCCCCGAGGTTCAGGTCGCTGTCCTCACCGAGCGTATCTCTAACCTGACCGAGCACTTCAAGTCCCACAAGCACGACCACCACTCCCGTCGTGGTCTTTACCTGCTAATTGGTAAGCGTCGTCGCCTGCTGGACTACCTCTACGAAGAGGACATTGAGCGCTACCGTAGCCTCATCGCTCGTCTGGGCATCCGCCGCTGATCACTGGCGCATAAGCATACAAACGGCAATCTCGTTTAGAGGTTGCCGTTTTTGCTTGCATTGCCTAGTTCACGCGCGGCCAAACCCACAAATGGCCTAAATGCCGCTAAGCTAGAAGGGATACATAAGAGAAGACGAAAGTGAATCTAGATGTTCATTGATGACCCTGAGGTCACTGCGGCTGAAGCCGTAATCGACAATGGCGCTTTTGGTAAGCGCGTAGTCCGTTTTGAAACCGGACGACTAGCCAAGCAGGCCGCTGGCTCCGCTATGGCTTACCTGGATGGTCAGACCGCCATCCTGTCTGCCACCACTGTTGGCAAGCACCCCAAAGACCAGTTCGACTTCTTCCCCCTCACTGTAGATGTGGAAGAGCGTCAGTACGCCGCCGGCCGCATCCCCGGTTCTTTCTTCCGTCGTGAAGGCCGCGCCGGCACCGAAGCTATCCTGGCTTGCCGTCTAATTGACCGCCCGCTGCGCCCCTCCTTCGTTAAGGGCCTGCGTAACGAGGTTCAGGTAGTTGAGACCGTACTGTCTATCGCTCCCGACGACGCCTACGACGTTCTAGCTATTAACGCCGCCTCCATGTCCACCCAGATTGCTGGGCTGCCCTTCGCGGGCCCGGTGGCTGGTACCCGCATCGCCCTGATTGACGGCCAGTGGGTAGCTTTCCCCCGTTACAGCGAGATTGAGCGCGCCACCTTCCAGATGGTTGTGGCCGGTCGTGTGCTTGAAGACGGCGACGTGGCCATCATGATGGTTGAGGCTGGCGCCACCGAGCACGCCTGGAACCTGATCAAGGCCGGCGCTGTGGCCCCCACCGAGGCTGTAGTAGCCGAGGGTCTAGAGGCCGCCAAGCCCTTCATCAAGGTTTTGTGTGAAGCCCAGATGGAAGTTGCTGCCCACGCCTCCAAGCCCACCGCCGAGTTCCCGCTCTACCTGGACTACACCGATGAGCAGTACGACGCCGTCGAGACCGCTGCTAAGGAGGCCGGCCTCGCCCAGGCTCTAAGCACCGAAGGTAAGCAGGCTCGCGACGAGGCCGTGGATGCTATCCGCGACCAGGTCCTGGCCCAGCTAGCTGAGCGTTTCCCCGAGGAAGACGACGAGAAGGCCCTCAAGGCCGCCTTCAAGTCCGTCACCAAGAAGCTAGTGCGTCACCGCACCCTGACCGAGGGTATCCGTATGGATGGCCGTGGCACCAAGGACATCCGTACCCTGGCTGCTGAGGTTGAGGTACTTCCGCGCGTACACGGCTCGGCCCTGTTCGAGCGTGGCGAAACCCAGATCCTGGGCGTGACCACTTTGAACATGCTGCGCATGGAACAGCAGCTGGATAACCTTTCGCCCGTCACTGCCAAGCGCTACATGCACCACTACAACTTCCCGCCCTTCTCCACCGGTGAGACCGGGCGTGTGGGTGCCCCCAAGCGCCGCGAAATCGGTCACGGTAACCTGGCCGAGCGCGCCCTGGTGCCGGTGCTGCCTAGCCGTGAAGAGTTCCCCTACGCTATCCGTCAGGTTTCTGAGGCTCTAGGCTCCAACGGTTCTACCTCCATGGGTAGCGTGTGTGCCTCCACCCTGAGCCTGCTGCAGGCCGGTGTGCCGCTGCGCGCCCCTGTTGCCGGTATTGCCATGGGTCTAATGCACGAGGAAATCGACGGCGAAACCAAGTGGGCCACCCTGACCGATATTCTCGGCTCTGAGGACGCCTTCGGCGACATGGACTTCAAGGTTGCCGGTACTGCTGACTTCATCACCGCCCTGCAGCTGGACACCAAGCTTGACGGCCTACCCTCTGAGGTTCTGGCCGGCGCCCTGGGTCAGGCTCGCGACGCCCGCCTGCACATCCTGGGCGTGCTCAACGAAGCTATCTCCACCCCGGACGAGCTCTCTCCCTACGCCCCGCGCGTGCTGACCGTTAACATCCCGGTTGACAAGATCGGTGAGGTTATTGGCCCCAAGGGTAAGATGATTAACCAGATCCAGGAAGACACTGGTGCTGAGCTAACCATCGAGGAGGACGGCACTGTCTACATTGGCGCCTCCGACGGCCCCTCCGCTGAGGCCGCCCGTGAAGCCGTGAACGCTATCGCCAACCCCCAGATGCCTGAGGTGGGCGAGCGTTTCGTGGGTACGGTTGTTAAAACCACCACCTTCGGTGCTTTCATCTCCCTGACCCCCGGCAAAGACGGCCTGCTGCACATCAGCCAGATCCGTCGCCTGGTTGGTGGCAAGCGCGTGGAGAACGTTGAGGATGTCCTCAAGGTTGGCGACAAGGTTCAGGTTGAACTGGCCGAGATCGACCCGCGTGGCAAGCTCAGCCTGCACGCCGTGCTGAACGAAGAGCAGCTGGCTGCTGAGGCCGCCAACAACGAGGCCCGCGAGGCTCACCGCGCCGAGCGTGGCGCCCGCGAGGAGGGTGACGCCCCGGTACGTGAGCGTCGTCCCCGTCGTCGTCGCACCCGCACCTTGAGCGAAGAAACTCAGGACTGAAACGCCTGCACCTTGAGCCAAACTCAAGGAGCTTAAGTTTGGGGTCGGAATTTTCCGGCCCCAAACTTGTCTCTAAAGCGCTTTAAACTGCGCGCTACTTACTTTAACGTGAAGTTTAGAAATATTGCCGACTAAGGTGCAGACGGCTATCAATCACTGCCAACACTGTAAGCAGCGCTGCTAGGGGAGCTTGGAAGGGGGCAGTGTCTAGATTAAAAACAAAATTAAACTGCCAAGGTACAAGCCCAGCCAGGGACATTATCATCACTACCGCAATAGGAGCTAAGGCAGCTACATAGCGGTTAGTCCAACTAGCGCTTAATGCAGTTAAAGCGCAAAGAATTAGCAGTAGCCAAGTACGAAACCAAGTATCTATATTGGCTGGCAAGAGCAGATTTGTTAAACCTATTAAGGCAAGATTTAACGCTAAAAACACGCTGGTGCGTAGCAGCTGTAAACGCAGTACACCACTCTTGCTAGTAAATTCAGCCCAGGGCACGCTTGGGGAAAGCATCATGGTGCTGGCACTAATCGCGACGGCGCCCGCTAGCGTTCCCAACTGCTCTTGGGAGGCAATGGAGGCAGTGGTGTCGGGGTGGACTCTAATTTGCACTTCACTGAGCACAACTGAAGTTAGCCAAGCAGTAAGGCTAACTAAAATGCCGATAACTGTACTGCGATGGCAGCTATTTTTTAATATCGTCAAGTGTGGCTTCACAGGCAAGAATCTTCTGGGCTTTACGGTTCAAAGTGTTCTCAAGGGAAGCATAAGGCACAGAGCTAAGATACTTTTCAGCCCCTAACGCCTCGCTAGTGGCATAGGGGCGTAGCTGGGCATAGTCAGGCAAACTAGTTTCGCTCACGCCACTACGCTTTAACCACCACAGTGACAAGCCTAAATTTAGGTCTTTACCTGCCGACTTATCTGTACAGTTAGCCAGCAGATAGTTGCTGGCAAGCGTGGCAGCTAGAGCATCTCTATCAACTAAAGCCGTATCTGTAGACTTACCAAAGCTACTTGGTGCATAGATAGCTTTTTGAGGTGCACTAGCTAAAGTAGCTTCAAGGTCAGTTACTGCGCCAACTAGGGTTTTGGGGCGTAAATTAGCAGGCAGCGTACTAATTAACGAAGAGCCATGAGTTAGGTAAGCGTCCAGCCCCTGTGCCCCATAGGCGGGGCTACATACCGTAAGTGTGGCGTTAGATTTACAAACTGCACTATCGGCGCCGCTAATAGCTGTGCTGTTTATACCGTAGCTACCGGTTAGGACAGTGATAACTACCAGCAGTGCTAACGCACACCTGCGTAGTAGCCCTCTTGCTTGGAAAACAAAGGCTAGCAGCATGCAGGTGACAGCCGCCCAAAAAAGCAAACGCAGCGTAAGAGTAGCCGTGCTAGTGCGCAGGTACAGCCAAGGCAAGCTATCCCAAAAAGTGAAGGCCAAGCCGGGAGAGCGCACCCCACCATAGGCTGAAGTAAGCGCAATCAGCGTATAGGGCAGGCAAGGGGCTATACAGATCGCGGGCACAGCCCCCAAATATCGGGCTAAAGCAAGCCCTAAAGCGGTCATCGCTGCGTAACTTACCAATACATTTAGTAGTGCTATAAGGCAGGGAACCAATAGGTTTTGAGTCTGTGCAGAGGTCAGCCAGACATAAATCTGGACTGGAATGAAAATCATCCAGGTGATGGCAGTGAAGGTAAAGGTTATGGCTGCAAAAAGCTCACGTGCAGGGGCATAGGGCTGGTGGGGGCTTAACCTGATCAAGTCTGGTAGAGGCTGATTTTTGAGGTAGCCGCCAGCCCAAGCTGCAAAAGTGGCAGCAAAACACATGGGCAGCAAAGTGGTGCCAAGCAAAACGCCGCTTACAGCCGGATACCAGCCAAGCCACCGAGCACGCGGTTTAAATAATTCCCAGACAAAGTAACTAGATAGCACTGCGCAAACTAAGACGAAAGCTATCCGCTGGCGAGGCAGCAATACTTTAAACATATTACATACCTATCTTGGAGCGGAGGAGCTCTAAAGTTAATGCGTCTTGCTCGCGTAAAGCATCTATTGAAAAAGCAGATTTGATGGTTTTGTCTGCTATAGTTACGCAGCTATTAGCGGCTAAGAAAACATCTTCAAGTATGTGTGTTGATAAGATAATAATGCACTTGCTGCTAAGTGGCGTTAAAGCATTTAGGAAAGCTTGACGCTGCGTAGGGTCAAGTCCCACAGACGGTTCGTCTAGTAGCAACACTTTAGGGTTACCAAGCATAGCTCCGGCCAGAGTGACACGCCTGCGAGTGCCGCCTGAAAGCTGGCGCATAGGGCGAGCTAAAACTTGCTCAACTTCTAGCTGCTGGGCCAGGTTAGTTATAGCGGTTTCGGCTTCGCGGCTAGGAATTTGTTTAAGCCAGCAAAGGTAACGCAAGTAATCTATTGCTACTATATTTTTAGCTAGGCTGGCCTGTTGGGGGAGCCAGCCTAAAAGTTTGCGATATTCAGCTAGCTTACTGGCTGAGGCGTGAATAGAGTGACCGCAGTAATTTATCTGCCCAGATTTGGGTTTAAGCAAACTAGCTAGTAGCCGCAAGAGAGTGGTTTTACCCGCACCATTGGCGCCTACTAGTGCGGTTATGCCGTTTTCAAATGTGTGGCAGCAATTATTTAAAATCTGCTCACCGCTACGGTAGTGAAAACCAATCTCTTGCAACTCTAGCATCATTATTTACCTGTTCTCAGTAGCTTGAGCTAAAGGGGTGCATGTAATCTGCGTCATCGGGTAGGTTAACACGCTCACTTAGCGTCAATGACGTAAGCGCCCCGCCGTCGTCGTAAATATTGCCAGAGCTTGCCAACCATCCCTGTGATCAGCAGAAACTTGCCTATCGCTGTCAGCGCTAGCCTGCAAAGCAGGTCTGGTTTGCTAGGGTTAGTGTCCCATTAGGTGGACATATCTCACTTATCTGCCAACTATCTATGACCAGGGCCTTTGCATGCGTTAACATGTAACCCGTTAAGCCGCTTGCGCTTACATGCGGTCAATTTTGGCCGAAAAAGTCGAGGGTGGGACGTTTTAGGGGTACGTCTCACCCTCCTTTTTATTTGCCGACGCCGCCCGCCAACCCTGCCTCCAGCCCTCAGCGTCAGCGCAACCATTTTTAGGCGCGTTTTCAGGGCTAAGTGGCTTGCTTGATATGCTCGCCTAGTGAGTGAATTTCAGTCTTATAGTGAGGTAGAGCTGCTTCGCGGCGTCGCCGGCCAAGCAGACACAGAGCTGTTCCTTGACGACGACGGCGCCCACCTGCGTCGCTCAATTTTGCCTGGCGGCGTACGGGTCATTACCGAGGATGTGCCTGGACTGCGCTCAGCCAGCGTGGGCTACTGGTTCGGGGTGGGTAGCCGCGACGAACGCCCTGGTCAAGAAGGCTCCACTCACTTTTTAGAGCACCTACTGTTTAAAGGTACCGCGCGCCGTAGCGCCGCCGAGATTGCCACCGCCTTTGACATGATTGGCGGCGAATCCAATGCGGCCACGTCAAAAGAACACACCTCCTACTATGCGCGGGTGCAGGCCAGTGACATGCCGGTGGCTCTAGATATTGTCACCGACATGGTTACCAGCTCCCTGCTGGATCCCAAAGAGGTGGAAACTGAGCGCGGCGTGATTGTCTCAGAGCTGGCTGAAGCCGCCGATGACCCCAGCGACCTGGCCCATGAAACCTTCGTTAAATCGGTTTTCGGCCAAGACACTGAGCTGGGTCGGCCGGTAGGCGGCACCGCCCAGGCCGTGGTGGATGTGCCACGCGACGCCGTGTGGGACCACTATCAGCGCAACTATGCTTCCGATACTTTGATTGTGGCCGCAGCTGGGCATGTTAACCATGACCAGATCTGCCAGCAGGTGTCTGAGCAGCTAGCCCAGGTGGGGTGGAGCACCGACACCCAAGCTGTGCCGCGTGCTCGTCGCAGTGAGGTCAGCCAGCTGCAGCAGCTAAAGCCCCAAGACATGTATGTGGAGCGCGAAAGCGAACAAAGCCACGTGTATTTGGGCACCCCCGGCATCGCTATCGGTGATGAGCGGCGCTGGCCCCTTAGCGTGATGACCACGATTTTGGGTGGCGGCATGTCTTCGCGCCTGTTCCAGTCCATCCGTGAGCAGCGCGGACTGGCCTACACCACCTACGCTTTTGACCTTAGCTACGCCGATGCGGGGGCCTTTGGGATCTACGCCGGCTGCGCCAAGGAAAACGTCGACCAGGTGCTAGAGCTGATGAGCGCGCAGTGGGAGCGTCTAGCTAGCGACGGGGTCAGCGAACAGGAGCTAGAGCGGGCACGTGGTCAGCTGCGCGGTTCCATGGTGCTGGGGGGAGAGGACTCCCTGGCACGTATGGGGCGTTTAGGCCGGGCTGAGGTGAGTACTGGTCGCCTGCGTTCAATGGCTGAAAACCTGCGTCTACTTGATGCGGTTGACGCCGAGCAGGTGCGGGCAGTGGCGGCCTGGTTGGCTAACGGACCGCGCGCCCAGGTGGTGGTGGGCCAGCGCTGAGCTGGCACTTTTAAATGCCCAATTTGGGGTGCCCACTTTAGGGCATCTAGGTGTGGGGCGCCAGCGTCTAGAGGCTGGCGCCCCAGCATACTTCGCTTACGTCTTGGCCGACGCTCAGTTTGCGTTGGGCTCCGGCCATAGGGGCCAGTCCGGCGCTGGTTAGCAGGCGCACATATGATTCGTCTCCGCGAATAACCCACATGGAAATATTGGCCATCTTGTTTTGTTTGGCCAGGTCGGCGCAGGCGGCGAGGAGGCGTGAGCCGTGCCCGTGGCGCTGGTAGGCGGGGTGTACGGCTAGGGCGGTGATTTCGCCGTCGCCGTCGCTGTCAGGGGCTAGGGCTGCTAGGCCGACGACGGCGCCCGCCTGGGTAGCTACCAGCACGTGGTGGTTGGGGGAGGGTGGGTTAGTGACCGCTTCTTGCCAACCTGAAGCCAGTACGGCAGGGGTGATCATGGCGCTAACGTTTACCGGTAGCTCCTGGCTGCTGCCGGCCTGCAAGGTGGCTAGCATGGCGCCAGCGTGAGCTATGCCCATGGCCTCTAGGTCTTCAACCCTGGCGGGGCGTACAAAACAGTTGCTATCACTGGCCTGAGAAGTCATGGGCCAAAGTGTACTATGGCTGGCACCTTAGACATTGAAAGACCACTTGCTAAGGTCCCAATGGGAACTTAGCAACTGGTCTTAAACCTGGGGGCGCTTAGCGCTTGAGCTTCTTGGCTGCCTCTTGGGCTTTAGTCGCCGCTTCTTGAGCTTTGGCGGCAGCCTGCCCAGCTACCTCCTGCGCTTTGGCAGCGGCTTCTTGGGCCTTTGCGGCCGCCTGAGCAGCTGCCTCTTGGGCTTTAGAGGCGGTGTCCTGGGCCCGGACGGCGGCCTGACCGGCGGCTTCTTGGGCTTTGGTGGCCGCCTGACCAGCAGATTCGCGGGCGTTTAGCAGCTCTTCACGCAGCACGCGGCGCATAACCTTGCCGATCTGGGAACGCGGTAGTTCCTGAACAATAGCGATCTGGCGCGGCAGGGCGTAGTGGGCAATGTGCTTCTCAGCCCAGGCACGTACCTCTTCTAAGGTGATGTTGGCGCCGGCCTGGGCTACAATCGCGGCCACCACCGACTCGTTACCGCTTTGCTCGGGCAGACCCACCACGGCGACGTCCTCAACCCCCGGCATGGAGCGCACAGCAGCCTCCACCTCAGTGGGGTAAATGTTGAAGCCGCCAGAAATGATCAGTTCTTTACGCCGATCAGTCATGACATAGAAGTCATCAGTGTCGATACGGGCCAGGTCACCGGTGCGTAGCCAGCCGCCTTCAAGCATCACCTGGGCGGTTTCTTCAGGGTTGTTCAGGTAGCCGGCAAACACCTGGGGCCCGCGCACTGCAATCTCGCCAACCTCACCCCTGGGTACCGGGCGGGAGGGGTCAGGGTCTTCAGGATCAACTAGCAAAATGTCGGTGGAGGGGAAGGGCACACCCAAAGCCCCCGGGCGACGCTCATCAGTGATGGGGTTACCCATGATGATGGGGGAGGTTTCAGTCATGCCATAGCCCTCAATGAGGTAGTGGCCAGTTAGCTCCTCCCAGGCGGCAGCCACTTCCCGGGGCGTGGCTGCAGCGCCACAAAGAGCAATGGAGCAAGAAGTGAAATCAGGCATTACCTGGCCGGGGCGCGGGTTGGCTGCGGCTTTAGCTAGGCGGTCAAAAATAACCGGTACGCCGGGGAAGAAAGTACAGGGCTGACGCTTCCAGGCCTCAATCACCAGTGACACGCTGAACTTTGGTAGCACCACCTGGGTGGCCGCCAAAGCAACTGCACACAGCATGGATAGGGTTAGCCCAAAAGCGTGGAAGTAGGGCAGTACCGAGTAGAACACTTCCTGCCCGTCCTTAACGTGCGGGCCAGCCCAAGCCAACCCCATGGCAGTGTTAGAACCCAGGTTCATGTGGGTTAGCTTTACCGCCTTAGGGGTGCCGGTGGTGCCACCGGTGTGTAGCAGCGTTGCTACATCATTAACGTCAGGTAGGGCAGTATCAGCTGGTAGAGCCGGGCTGGAGGCAACCAGGCGGTCCCAGGAGCCAATCCAGCTAGGTACCGGAGCGCGCATCTCTTCACGCTTAGCGCGTGCAGCCTTAACCGGTAGGCGCAGAGCCGCCTGTAGGTGACGTGGTAACGCCGAGGTCATGTTGACGGCGTAAACGTTGTAATCGCGCAGGTTGATGTCTTTATCTAGCTGAGCTAGAGACTTTTCCCAACCAATAATTAGCTTGCCGCCGTGTAGCTTAAGCTGCTCTTCAATCTGGCTGGAGGGAGCTAGCGGGTTGTGTTCAGCTAGCACCGCACCAATACGCCAGGTGGCGTAAGCCAACACCAAGTGCTGGGGGCAGTTAGGCAAAATAGCGGCTACCACGTCACCCTTGCGTACACCCAGACGTCGTAGCGCCTCAGCGGCGCGCTGCACCTGGGCATGTAGCTGGGCATAGGTGATGTTAGTGCCTAAAAAATCCACCGCGATCCGCTGCGGGAAACGCTTAGCGGTGTCGTCGAGCACAGTACTAAGGGGCTGGGTCGGTAGGGCCACCACTGCGGGAACGCCCGGGGCGTAGTGAGGGCGCTGGTAGTCTGCGGCGCTCAAGGTTCCTCCTAAAGAGTGTGCCAACTGGCTCGATAGGCAACGTAACTTACGGTTGCGTAAGTTACGGTAGCGTATTTTTTCCTTTTTCGCCGCAACTTAGAGAAAAAACGCATCAAGATCGCCTATCGAAAACCAATTTAGCAGCGCCCGGTATCCGCCTATTGCAAGGAAAAACCTAACTCGTCAGTGTGCAAAATATGCAGCTGCTTAGTGGGGCGAGTCATGGCCACATACAAGTCACCGGGAGAAACCTGGCCTATTTGGCCCGGCTGATCAAGCAACACCACATCAAACTCCAGGCCCTTACTGGTCAGCGGGCTCATAACCGCCACGCGGGCCCGTAGTAAATCCCCCTCAGGGCAAAACATTTGCTCGGCTAAATACTCATCTTCACCCAGCAATGCCTCAAGGTGGGCAGGGTCATTAGAAATCACCACAATAGTGCCCTGATCCTTCCCCAGCTGCTCATCAAGCTGGCTACATTTAGCGGCCACAACCTCACGCCAACGCTGGGCGTAAAGCTGCGGTGTAACCGCCTCAACTACCAGGGCATCATCTAAGTCACGCACCGAAGTAACCGGGTAAGGCACCTGCAAACCATAGCTGGCCACAGCCGCCTCAGCTGCCTTCATAATGGTCTTGGGGGTGCGGTAACACACCGTTAGCACCTCCTGGCGCATAGGGGTGCCACTAGCCCCCTTAGCAGCCTGAATATCAGCAGCTTCATCTGCACGCACCCCCAGGGGAGTAAGCACCTGACGCCACGAACGCGGCGGCGTCGTGCCAGAGAACTGGGCCAAATCCCCAACCACCGTAAACGAACGCAGCGGGCAGCGCCTGGCCAAAGCTCGCCAAGCCATCGCCCCCAGCTCCTGGGCCTCATCAACCACCACATGGCCATAAGTCCAGGTCCGATCCGCCCGGGCGCGCTCAGCCAGTGGCGCAATAGCCCCGCCGCCACTGTAGCGGTCAACCAAAGTCTGGGCGCTAACCATGCCTCCACCTAGGCCCTGGGAAGCAATAGCCTGCTGGGCATACTCCAACTCACGAGCCCGCTCCGCCTCAGCCTGGCGGGCCTGGCGGGCTGAAACATCATCCATGGGGCCTAGCAGCTCCAACAGCTCATCAAGCAAAGGAATATCGGCCTCACTTAGCGGCGAGCCAGCCGGGCGCAGCAGTAGCTTACGTTGCGCCTTAGTTAGCTGCTTAGCGTGCTTATCTAGCAGCTGCGGGCGCGAAAACAGCTTATCGAGCAAAGCCTGCGCATCGGTAGGCATCCAGCACAGGTTAATTTCCCGGCGCGCATCACGGCTGGTACGAATATCCTCACGGATCCAAGCCCGCGTGTCGGGGTCAGAAGGATCAAGCATCTCCTTCTTAGCCGCATACTGGTCAGTTAACCGCTCTAGTAGCCACAACACGAAAGTTTCCCGCGCCTGGTTATGGGGCTTACCCGAGCGGCGCGCCCGCGAACGAGCCTGACGCACATCTTCGGGAGTAAGCTGCAAAACCACCTCATTAACCACAATCGGGCGAGGCTCCTGCGGCACCCGCTGCAAAGCACGCGCCAAAGAATACAAAATGTCTTTAAACACCAGTGAACCTTTAAGCTGCGCCAGCTTGCTAGGCTCACTAACCGTGGCATGGTAGCCCGGGACCAAATCCCCGATCGTCGTCGAAACCACGCCCGTTTCACCCAAAGAAGGCAAAACCTGCTCCACATAACGCAAAAACGTCCGTGACGGGCCCACCAACAACACCCCAGAGCGCTCCAAACGCTCCCGCTCGGTGTAGAACAAATAAGCCACCCGGTGCAAAGCCACCGCCGTCTTACCCGTACCCGGGCCGCCCTGAACCACCAAAATTCCCGGCCCATCAGCAGTAACAATCCGGTCCTGCTCAGCCTGGATAGTGGCCACAATATCGCCCATACGACCCGCGCGGGCCTCATTAAGCGCCGCCATCAAAGCACCCTCACCCTGAAGCGTCACGTCACTAGCCGCCGCAGCATCCACCACTAGCAGCTCATCTTCAACCCCGCTAACCGTGCGTCCCCGGGTGGTTATATGACGACGTCGTCGCAGCCCCAAAGGCTCACGCGCGGTAGCCTGATAAAAAGCCCGCGCCGCCGGGGCACGCCAATCCAACAGCACCTCACGGCGCTGATCATCATGCAAACCCACGCGCCCCACATAGTGACGCGAACCGTCACTATTATCCATACGCCCAAAAACCAGTCGGTGCTCCACACCCTCAAGGGTGGCAATCCGATTAGCATAGTGAGCCGCAAACGCGTCACGCTCACCGCGCGCCTGATGCGTGCCCGAAGCACCCCTAGCCTCAGTAGCACTTAAAGTCTTGCGAGCCTGCGCAATTTGGGTATCAAGCTCCCTATAAGCACGGTCAACTACAACCTGCTCATCGGCAATAGCCTGGGCCAACGCACTAGAGACAGACACATCAGACACTACAAACCTCACGCTTAACGCCAGTAAAAATCGACTATCCATTATTCTTGTTCCAAAGCCACAACGCGAGCAAATCTTGCAACTTGTTCACAGTGAGCACTACGACACCAAACAAATGGAACAAAAGACCAGCTAAACCAGTTAGCCAAACAAAGAAACAAAACCACTAAAAACTAAAGCGGCCACCAAAAACCAGCTGCCACACATAAGGGGGAACCATGCAGACGCTATACACCATGAATCTAGAGCGCCACGCCCAGATCCACCCCCGCGTACTACTGCACCAATTCGACGGCGCCATCGACGCCGGTAACGCCGCCAACCTCGCCACCGAGCAGCTACTAACTACCCTGCCCGGCAAGGCAGTGGCCACCTTCAACATCGACGCCCTGATCGACTACCGCTCCCGGCGCCCCACCATCAGCTACGACCACGGCAAATTCCTAGAAACCACGCGCCCTAGCCTCACCCTGGAACTACTGCGCGACGACAACGGCGAAGAATTCCTCTTCCTACACGGCGACGAACCCGACTACCGCTGGGACGAGCTAAGCAACGCCATCATCCACCTAGTCCGCTCCCTAGGCGTAACCACCGCCATGGGAATGGCCGGCATCCCCATGCCCGTGCCACACACCCGCCCCACCCAGGTATACGAACACGGCCAACACGTACCAGACGACCCAAACCATCCCAAAACCTTCGGCTACATGGAATTTCCTGCCGCCTACGGTAACTACCTAGAACTACGCCTAGGCCAAGCCGGATTCGACTCACGCGGCGTCAGCGCCTCCGTACCCCACTACCTACTACGAGACGACTTCCCCCAAAGCGCCTCAGCTCTGCTGCGCGCAATCGCCAAATCCATCAACCTGGCCTTGCCGGTAGGGGACCTGGAAGCCAACTCCATCACCAACCTAAACGCCATCGAAACTGAAGTCGCTAACCGCCCAGAAATCGCCGCCCTCGTGCAAGCCCTGGAGAAGCAATACGACAAGTCACTAGACAGCGTCTTATCCCCGCCACCAGATCTAAGTCTGCAAAACGCGGATCTCAATGACACCGACCTGGACACCCTCACCGCCCAGCTCGAAGCCTTCCTCGAATCCAACAACTCAGGCAACCGCCCCAACAATTCAGGCAACACCACCAACAATTCAGGCAACGGCCCCAACAACTCGGGCAACGGCTCCAACAACTCGGGCAACGCCACAAACCAAGACTCCAACCACGACCAGCCAAAAACCTAAAACTAGCTGGGAGGCTACAACAAACACCGCTAGCCTCCCAGCCGCTGTATAAACGCGGCCAGCACCACAAACCCAGAGCCTGCCCCCAAACCCAGGAAATGCCCCAAGCACGGCTAACATCTAATACCGTGACAAAACCAGCCCCCACCCAGCAGCCCACAAACCAAAAAGACGGGCTAAAAGCCTGGATCGTATTTTTAGGCGGAGGCCTAGCCTACTGCATGGCCATGTGCGCACGCACCTCCTTCGGCGTGGCCGTACCCTGGGCAGACCAACGCTTCGGCCTATCCTCAGCCCAACTAGCCGTATTCATCATGGGCCAGCTAGCCGTCTACGCCGCCGCCCAAATCCCCGTAGGCCTCCTACTAGACCGCTACGGCTCACGCAAAGTACTCACCTGCGGCCTAATCATCGTAGGCCTAGGCCAACTAGCCCTCGCCCAAGCCCACACATTCCCCACCGCGCTCGCGGCTAGGGCTCTGGTGGGGGCCGGCGATGCCACCGCTTTTATTGGTGTGGTGCGGTTTTTGCCGGCTTGGTTTAGTGCTTCACGGGTGCCGCTACTAACCCAGATAACTAACGTGGGTGGCCAGATTGGGCAGGTGATCAGTGCTTTCCCAGTGGTGTGGTGGCTGCATGATTACGGCTGGTCTACCAGCTTTAACCTGGTGGCTTTGGCAGTGTTTATAGCGGCCGTATCCACGGCGGTGCTGGTGCGTGATGACCCTTCAGGCACTAAGGCACCGGTGGCGCAAACTGAATCAGTTAGGCGCTCTATGGGGGCGGTGCTGCGTAACCGCGCCACCTGGGTGGGTTGGATGATTCACGCTACGGCGGCGTTCCCTTTTAACGTGATTGCCCTGATGTGGGGGTCGGCTTGGATGCGTCAAGGGATGCATTTAAGCGATACGGTTAGCGCCACCATGCTCAGCCTAGAGGGCTTGTTTTTGGTGGCCGCCGGGATTCCGGCTGGAATTATTTCTGGCCGCTGGCCTAGGCGCCGGCTACAAACCTGCCTGGCTGCTTATGCGATAAATGTTTTGACCTGGGCAGTGGGGCTGGCTTTATCGCCTTCAGCGGCGGCGGCGTTAATTGTGATTATTGGGGCTGCCATTGGTTCATGTGTGGGCGCTTTAGGTTTTGATATTGTGCGTGAATATACCCAGCGTTCACGTTGGGGCGTGGCTATTGGTACGGTTAATACCGGTGGTTTTGTTTCCTCAATTATTGCTGTTGAGCTGGTGGGATTAATTCTTGACCTGCGTGGGGGAGCGCGCACCGGCGGCGATTTTATCGTTGCTTTTGGCGCTATGGGCGTTATCGTTGCAGTACTGGTAGTAGGTTTGCTGATTATTTCACGTCGCTTGCATCCCCAGGTAGTTATTCCTCAAGAAAGCTGAGGCGCTCATGAGTAACATGAGTAAGCTGCTTAAAAAACCGGTACTTAGCGTTGTAGCTAGTGCTTTGGGTTTAGTGTTGCTGTGTGCCTGCGCTGGCACAAAAACTGTAGCGCCCTCTGGTGCGGTTAGCGCTAGCATTACGGCGTCTACCAGCGCAGCGCCAGCCGCAAGCTCCACTGCCAATGCCACTACGTTGCCGTCTGCCGATCCGCGCCGCGACTACACTAAGGCCGAGGAGGCTGCAGTTTTTAACTGGTGCGTAAAACATGCCAGTGAGGCAAAAACGTTTACCCTCAGCCAGGTGCCCAAGTTAAACAACCAGCCCTTTTGAGTTTGCGTCATTCTCAAAGACGGCGCTGGGGCCGTAGATGTGCAACTGCCCAGCACCAGGGAAATAAACACTTACGCCACCGACGGGGTAATCCCACCAGGATGCAGCAAACAAACTGCTACTGATCAGGAGAGAAAGATCTTTCTCATCTCGAACGGCCAAATTTGGCAGGGCCGCGCCGAGCTAGTGTGCAGCCCGGATATGGCCGCTTATCCCACCCCGGTAAGCACCTGGTAGCTTAGTGGGTTCTAATTCAGTAGACTACGACGGCGCCGCTAACTACTGCTGCCCAGTACTGTTTGGTGGCGCCGCACGTTTTTGGCTGGCTAGTTGTAGCGCGAGAGGGCGCCGTCGCTGTGGCGGTAAAGCTGGGCTGGTAGCGGCAATTTACGTAGCGCACGGGAAAGACGGTCAAAATCTTCAACGCTAAAACCAGTTTTACGCGCCACCAACACCAAATTGCCACGACGCTTGCCACGCGCCACGGCGGCGTCGCTAATAACCAAAAAATCACTTAGCTGGGCTAAAGCCGCAAACTGTGCCTGCACTTGGCTAGTTGGGGCGGAGGCAGCATTAATTAAAAACAGTCCCTCGCGCTTAAGTGCATTCATACATGAGTGCATAAATTCCGGCGTGCAGACACTGTCAGGTACCGTGCCGGCGCTAAAAATATCGCGCACAACCACATCCCAAAACTCAGCTTTTAAACTTGGGGCAGCCACTACGGCGTCGTCAATGCGAATACGCAGACGCGGCGAACGTGGCAAATCAAACCACTGGCGCACATAGGCGGCTAATTTAGCGTCAATTTCTACCGCCAACTGCGCAGAACCCGGGTGGGTTGCGTCCCAAGCGCGCGCTAAAGCACAAGCCGCTCCGCCTAAATGCGCTGCATTTAAAGGTAGATCCTCACCTAGCAATACTTTTACGGCCGCATCCATATGTTGGTGATATTCAAAATCCAAATACGCCGGATCAGCCAAATCAATAAATGATGACTCAGTTTCATCCAAATACAGCAAAATACCCTGATCGCGAGCCTCTAAGCGGGCGCTGGCAAAAGAAGTAGCTACCGGTTCGGTAGGTAAACTAGACAGTGACAAGCTGTCGCTAGTTTTGGCGGCAGGCTTAGATCGGCGGCGTTTACTCACCCACACAAGTTACCCTGTAGGCGTGTCCAAAGCACCGCGTAGTGACCAAGCCCGCCGCTTTTGGGGTGACGATGATAGTGCCACCCCAATTTTGCACGTGGACATGGACGCATTTTTCGCCGCCGTGGAGCTACGCGAAAATCCCTCCCTGCGCGGCAAGCCGGTAATTGTGGGTGGATCTAACGGCAGGGGAGTGGTGTGCGCGGCCACCTACGAGGCTCGCAGCTACGGCGTACATTCAGCCATGCCGGTAGGCCAAGCGCTGCGTCGCTGCCCCCAGGCTATTGTGCTGCCGGTACGTCACCAGCTCTATAGTCAGGTATCTAAGCAGGTAATGGGTATTTTGGGGGCGATTACCCCGCAGCTAGAGCAGTTAAGCATTGATGAGGCCTTTTTAGATGTTTCTGGCTCTAGACGCCGTCTAGGTAGTCCCTGCCAAATTGCTGCTAACTTGCGCCAGCAAATTTCCCGGCAGCTGGGGGTCACCGCCTCAGTAGGTATTGGCGCCAACAAACTAATAGCCAAACTGGCTTCCGCTCACGCTAAACCCGACGGGATGCTGCTGGTGCCCGCCAGTGCCACCCAAGAGTTTTTGGACCTACTGCCGGTAGGGGCCATGTGGGGGGTGGGGGATAAAAGCGAGCGCAAACTACATGAGTGGGGTATCGACTCGGTAGTGGATCTGCGCCGCACTCCGCGCGCCCAGCTTGAGCGCATCCTGGGTAAAGCTGCCGCCTGGCACCTATATAACCTCAGTCGCGGCATTGATAACCGCCCGGTTAGCCCGGTGCGTGAAGAAAAATCCATTAGCACCGAAACCACTTTCGACACCTATATTCACGAGCGTGCCCAAGCTCGGCAGGTGCTGCTGGATCAGTGCCACCAGTGCGCTATTCGCCTGCGCAAACACGGCTGGCAGGCGCGGGTAGTGGGAATAAAGGTGCGCGACGGCAATTTCAAGACTCTCACCCGCTCACGTACCCTAGCTGAGCCTACAGATACAGCTCGTTATTTATGGGAGCAGGTTTCTGAGCTGTTTGCGGCGCTACCGATGCCGCCCCAGGGGATCCGGCTGCTGGGGGTGCGCACTGAGTCTTTGGTACGTGCCGACGGCGCCGTGCAGCTCAGCTTCGACAGTGACGAGCGCAGCGCTAAAACTGAAAAAGCTGCCGACGCGATCCGTGAACGCTGGGGGGCAGGCCTCATTGGCCCAGCTGCGCTGCTGGGGACGCCCAAACGCAACTAGTGCATAAGACGCAACTAGCACATAAGCTGCGCGCATATAACTAGCGTGAGCGTAGTTAGGCCTTGGAGCGAGAGTAAGCTGTGGGTTTAGGGTTCAGTTTTGGCTGGCCGTGCACGCTAAGGTGACAACGAGACTTAAGCCGGCCTAGAGTTTGGGTAAATAGAGAGGGTGAACAAACATGGCACTATCAGAACGGGAAAAGGAAGTCCTGCGTGACCTTGAAGCGCAGTTGGGTAGCACGGATCCGGACCTGGCCGCCTCTATGTCTGACCCTATGGATGAGCGCTCTGAACTTGGCTGGCGGCCTTCGCCGCGCCACGTTGGCATGGGTGTTTTTGCGGTTATCGTCGCTTTTGCCGGCATGATCGCCTGCGTGGCTTTCTTCCACTCGGTGTGGTCGGTACTAGGGGCCTTGATTTGCTTTGGCCTGGCCGTATGGGGCGTGGTGATTGCACTAACCAACGCCAACACCCTTGCTGTCGGGCCTGGCGCTAAGCCTGCCAGGCCTAACAAGAAATCTAGCTTCATGGCTCGCCAAGAGGAGCGCTGGGACAAGCGCAATTCCTGAGACCCCATAGCCCATCTGGGCGTCCAGGTCTAGCACCAAATTTTCCCTCCACAACGCACCCCGACCAGGTCGGGGTGCGTTTTTGTTGAAGATCCACAAAACAGTTTTTAGCTTTTGTACGTTTTGTACAACTTATCTCTAAGTTACAACCGTGTAATTTACCAAAATGTAGTAATTGGTGGGGGGAAGTGGGGTATTGTGGAGGGGTCAAATAGTGCGGCGGAGGGAGCGTCCATGTTCATGGGCTCTTACTCCCCGAGGCTAGATGACAAAGGACGCTTAATCCTGCCAGCTAAGTTCCGTGAGGAGCTGAGCGATGGGCTAGTTCTTACGCGCGGCCAAGAGCATTGTCTCTACGCCTTTCCTATGCGTGAGTTCGAGCGCATGTACGCCCAGCTACAAGCGGCACCTATCTCTCAGAAACGAGCTCGCGACTACATGCGTGTCATGCTCTCCGGAGCTGACCAGCAAACTCCTGACAAACAGGGGCGTATAACAATCGCGCCGCCTCTGCGGGCTTATGCCTCATTGAGTCGGGAGCTAGCGGTCAACGGTGTTGGTTCGCGACTGGAAATCTGGGATGCGGCAACTTGGGATGCTTACCTAGCGGAACAAGAAAGCGTCTTCGCCTCCACTGCGGAAGAGATCATCCCAGGTTTCTTCTAACCCTGTTGCTTGAGGCCTGAGCCTGAACGCTCCGAGTTCACTTCCCCGATCTCGGATAGACGGGCGCAGACCTGAGGCCGCAGAATTCCCCGTTCCCTTCGTACTGTGCCCGACTTATACCCTCAGATAGGACAGCTATGGAACACATCGGTGTTTTACATACACCAGTCCTACTTGAGCGCTGTCTAGACCTGTTAGCAGGGGCATTCACCGGCCAAAACCCGGTGATGATTGACTGCACTTTGGGTATGGGAGGGCACAGCGAAGGGGCCTTGGAGCGGTTTGAAAACTTAACCGTAATAGGTATCGATCGTGATCCGCAGGCCATTGCTTTGGCTAGCGAGCGCTTAAAGCGCTTCGGAAGTCGTTTTCAGGCAGTGCACACCACTTATGACCACATTGATGAGGTAGCTCGTCTTTATGGTCACGGTGGTTACGTCGACGGCGTACTAATGGATCTGGGCGTGTCTTCCCTTCAACTAGATGAAGTGGAGCGCGGCTTTTCCTATGCCCACGACGCAGCCTTGGACATGCGCATGGATCAAAGCAGCGGGGTTAGCGCCCAGCAGCTGCTTGACACTGCCAGCGTCCAGGAGCTGACCCGCTACTTGCGTGAATACGGCGAGGAACGGTTTGCCAGCAAAATCGCCAGCGCCATTGTGCGCCGTCGTGAAGCCGGTAAGCCCGTAACTTCTACCGGTGAACTGGTTCAACTGGTGCGTGACGCATTACCAGCAGCAGCAAAACGTACAGGAGGTAACCCTGCTAAGCGTACTTTCCAAGCTTTGCGTATAGCCGTTAATAACGAGCTTGAAGTCCTTTCCAGCGCAATCGTTAGCGCAGTTGATGTACTGCGCGTAGACGGGCGGATTGTGGTTGAGTCTTACCAATCACTAGAAGACCGCATTGTTAAGCAAACATTCACAAAGGCTGCCTCCCTTGCAGCTCCCGTGGATATGCCTGTAGTGCCCGACGACGCTCTACCCGTCGTCGAGTTACTAACCCGTGGCGCTGAACGCGCAGACGCTAAAGAACTGGAGCACAATTCCCGCTCCGCTTCAGTTCGCTTGCGTGCTGCTCGTAAATTGCGTCAAGTTCCCATCTCCCAACACATCTCCCTCAACACAAAGCAAAGGAAACACCGGTGAGTAGTTCAGCTGCCCTCAAAACTGAGCCTGTAAAGGCTAAGCGTGCTGCCTCCCGTGCCAGTGAAGCAGCGCCCTCGCAACAGCCCAAACTGTCCGTAGTAGCTGGGATCGCCCCAGCTCAGCGTCGTCACCTGGGAGTAATCATGATGGTTATTCTCGGTTTAGTTATCGCCATTGGTGGTCCGCTACTGGTTAGCGCCCGCACCACCTTTGAAGCGATTGAAACCTCGCGGCTAACCCAGGAACTGGAAGTAGCCCGCGACCACACCACCACCTTGCGTCAGGAACTGGAAAAGGCCGAATCACCCGTAAGCATTGAGCAGCGGGCCCGCGCCTTGGGTATGGTTCCGGCAGGTTCCTCCGGCGTAGTCCAGCTCGATAAGGGTCTTGTCAGCGGCGGCAGTACTTCAGATAGCGCTAAGTGACGCTAGCTGCCAGTTAAACTGTTTCCTATGCCGAGCCTTGGTAAAGAGTTTGATCGCCGTCAAGTACTAAAATTCATTGGCGGCGGTTGCGCTACTTTAATCGCTGCGCGACTAGTCCAATTACAGGTGTTAGAAGCCAAAGCCCTTAGCGAAGAGGGTGCCAGCGCCTACACCAAAGTGATTGAAAAACTAGCCCAACGCGGACAGATTAAGGACCGTAAGGGACAGATACTGGCTGGCTCAACCATTACTTACGACGTTGGCGTAAACCAGATCAAACTGGGTAGCTACGTCCACACCTCACCATTTAAAAATGCTGATGGCTCCACCACATACAAAGTGGTGGGTTACGGCCCGGCCGAAGCTGCCAAGCAGCTGGCGCCGATTTTGCAAATGGATCGCCATGAATTAGGTGGACAGCTCATCGGTGACTCTACCTATAAGATCCTGGCCAAGGACATCACTCCTGACGAGTGGCGTTCAATCAAGGTGCTGGGGATCCCCGGTGTTGAACCTGACTCACATGTGCGCCGCACCTACCCCTCCGGGGCAGTAGGAGGCAACATTTTGGGGTACGTAATTGAGCAGGCTTTCTACACCTTCCAAGACGAATCTGGAAAAATGGTTGAGGTCAACCAAGATGACCTTACCGAAACTCAGGCAAGCGCCATCAACTCCGGCACCCTATCTGCCACACGCGAGCTGCGTAACGTAGGCCAAGCCGGGCTGGAACTTAGTCGCAATAAGATCCTTACGGGTACCCGTGGGCTTGAACGTGTAGAAATCTCTATCAACTCAGACGTACTGCCAAACGGGGTTATTGAAGACAAGCCAGCCCGGCGGGGGCAAAACATCACCACCACCATTGATCGTGACCTGCAAATGCTGGCCCAAAAGGCCCTAGATGAGCAGGTTAAAAAGATGGGGGCACGCTGGGGCTCAGTCATAGTTATGGACCCGGCTAATGGTGACGTGCTGGTATTGGCTGACTCCAACTCTGTGGACCCCTCTCAGCCAGCTAAAACCCCTGAAGCTAACCGCCGCTCACGCAGCGTAGAAGCCGTCTTTGACCCCGGTAGTGTGGGCAAGGTGGTTACCTTCGCGGCCGCGCTAGACCAAGGCAAAATCACTCCCGAGCGCAGCTGGGTGGTGCCCGATGCTTGGACTACCTCTAACGGGCAATCATTTAGTGACTCCCATGAGCACGAAACAAAGTCTTATACCGCCACACAGATTTTGGCTGAATCATCTAATATCGGCACAATTTTTGTTGGCGACACTATTAGTGATGAGGTTCGTTATAACTACATGCGTAAATTCGGTTGGGGGAGCCTGACCGGCATTGAAATGCCTTCCGAAAGCGCCGGTTTAATGAGCTCTTACACCAAATGGGATGGGCGTCAGCGCTACACCACCATGTTTGGTCAAGGTGTCTCTACCACCGCCTTGCAGGCAGTATCTACCCTGGCCACAGTAGCTAACAAGGGGGTACGTGTCCCTCCACGTTTAATCAAGGAATACACCGATTACACCGGTAAAGTCACCAAACCACAGGCCCCTACACCCACGCGGGTGATTAGTGAGGCTAGTGCGGCCACACTAGAAAAAATGCTGGTCGCCGTCACCCAAAAGGGCGGTACTGCGGAAAGCGCCGCCATTAACGGCTATCAGGTGGCCGGTAAAACCGGTACCTCAGAAATTATTGGGGGAGAAGCCAGCGGTGGCACGGTGGCTTCTTTTGTGGGTTTCCTACCTGCCGGGCTTTCTAAAGGTAAGCCGGCTGTGGCCGTTTCGGTGGTTATTTATGACCCGCAAGCCGCTATCTATGGTGGTGATGTGGCTGCGCCGGTATTTCGCCAGGTGGCCACCGCTGCCATGCATAACCTGGGTCTGGCTCCAGATCCGCAGCTGGTAGAGAATAATCCCACTTCCAGCCCGAGCCAAACTCCCAGCTAATAAGCAGGTAAATAAGAGATTATGAATCTCAATGTGGCAAACCGATTGCCGCAGTTAACGAAAATAGCGCTAAATTAGGAAGCTATGAGCATGAAAGCTTACGAAGAGACCGATGCGCTGCGCCCCACGCAGGTGGAGGGCGTACCCCTAGCTCACCTTGTAAAGGCCCTTGAGCTGCATGAACTTGCCCCTGTTGGAGACCTGAAAGTAACGGGTGTAAGTGTTGACTCAAGTGATATTGCCCCGGGTGATCTCTTTGTTGCTATTGCCGGCCTGCGTTCACACGGGGCCCGCTATGCTGCCGACGCCGTCTCTCGCGGGGCTGTGGCTGTGCTTACCGACGCCGCCGGGGTGGAATACCTTGAGGGTCTAGAGGCTGCGGTAGTTACTAGCGAGCAGAATCTACGCGCCCTAGCTGCCCAGATTGCCGCCACTATTTACGACAATCCCAGCCAGAAACTATTTGTAGCTGGGGTTACCGGCACCAATGGCAAGACCACCACTACCTTCTTGCTGCGCGCCATGCTCGACACTCACTTTGGGACTTCAGCCCTGGCTGGCACGGTTTTGCTCGGTGTCGGTGACGAACTTTACCCTTCGCCGCGCACCACTGTGGAATCCCCGGTGCTGCAGCGCCTGCTAGCTACCGCCGTCGAGCGGGGAGCTAGCGCCGCCGTCGTAGAAACCTCCTCACACGCCATCGCCCTTAACCGTGTGGACCAGGTAGCCTACGACGTCGTCGGCTTCACCAACCTGCAGCACGACCACCTGGACTTCCACCACACCATGGAGGAGTACCTAG
>ERZ772779.63-NODE-63-length-47159-cov-22.515073_pt1 | contig 47159 bp, 52 predicted proteins | sample MGYA00511360_ERZ772779 | MGnify/ENA primary metagenome ERZ772779 (study PRJEB29015, sample SAMEA2738112) | human oral metagenome | biome: human oral; feature: human-associated habitat; material: saliva | place: China | collected 2231 ...
ATAAAATTAACTTATATAAGACCGTTTAAGCAAGCAAAAAAGACGCCTTTCACAGGCGTCTTTTAATTATAACTATATGAATTAGTCTTCACCTTTTACAGTGAACACGACTCTTCCCACTTGCTTTACTTTGTGTGAAAGCTCACATAAAATTCTATAGAATATGATATACTAGCACTAGATAGTTGTACATAGTTATAAGGAGGAACCATGAGTAAAACAGCCTATGTAGTACGTCATATCCACTTTGAAAACGCCGGTATTTTAGAACCTTTATTAATAGAACGTGGCTTTACCTTGGAATATATTGAGGCCCCCCTTGCTGACTTTAATCAGTACGATGCAACTAAGGCAGATCTTGTCATCGTCTGTGGGGCCCCTATTGGTGCATACGACGAAGAAATCTATCCTTTTTTGACCGATGAAATCAAGTTTATTAAGGACCGCATCGATAGTAAAAAACCATTACTCGGTATCTGTCTTGGGGCGCAACTTATTTCCCGCATCATGGGAGGTCACGTAGGACCTATGAGCCATGGCAAAAAGGAAATCGGCTTTGGACCATTGCGTTTTACTGCTGAAGGGCACCATACACCACTAGCCCTCTTAGGCAATACACCTGTTCTACACTGGCATGGCGATGAATTTGACATTCCAGAAGGTGCCGTTCGCCTTGCTGAAACAGACCTCTGTCCTAACCAAGCCTTTTCGATTGGTAATCATATTTTAGGATTGCAATTTCACCTAGAGGCAGATCCGACCGTTATTGAAAGCTGGCTTGTGGGCCACTGTGCAGAGCTATGTAATGCGGGCATTGATATCCCTAGAATCCGCGAAGATGCCCTAACATTCTCCGAGTCATTACCAGCAGCAGGCAAAAAAGCTATGACAGCATGGCTCGAATCTAATAATTTATAATCAATCTCATAAATATATTACCGCCCCAGTTTATCTGGGGCTTACACCATATGTGCATATACATAAAAGAGGCATCGACCATTATTGGCCGATGCCTCTTTATATTCATATATATATCCCTTACATATGAATCATATTATAAAAGCATTGATAATTCAACAACTATTTGCGTTTTAGTGCGACAAAAGTTGAGCAACAGTTGAGCAACCGTTACAAATTTTACAGAGATTTAGAGGTCTAATGATCGTCTGACACGCTTTTTATTACACTACTTAAAGCGGATTCTTTTCCGTATAACCTTTCCATACCTTGCCGTGTAACTAGCCACATTTTCCCAGACTTCTTAAACTCGCCCTCTTTAAATCCATTCTTTACACGACCTCTACAATTCTGTTTCAATGAATCAGCAGTAACATTCCAACGCTCTGCAGCCTCCTGTGTTGTCATAATATCATCTAGTTCAAATTTCAATTTCATCACCTTCTAACTAAACGTTTAATTACTAATATCAAAACAATCAGAGTTGTTATATTAATCAGCCATTCTAAATATTGCATAATTCACCTCGTTGATTTACAATGATGTTGGAAGGTGGCGGGGCTTTCACCCGCCTGCTTTTTACTCTTTGCTAACAAGTTTTAAAATGATGATTGCTAGTGTCAGTAGCGTTAACTCATTTACTAAGCTTGTTAGCTCTTTTATTATGTCCACTTGTATCACCTCCTTACAATATTATTATACCCTATATCGAGTATAAAATCAAGTATTTTCTTTTACTTTTAATAATAAAAAACAGCCTACTAACTTAGATATTATCTAGGTTAGTAGGCTGTTTTGTGTTTTATCAAACCTATACTACCAGGAGTCCACCTGCTCCTGCTCAGGAGATAAACGGATCACCTCTCAGTCATCGACGAATTACTACTCCGATTATTGCTCCCGCTCCCACTACCTGGGATAGGTTGCGTTGCATCTTGAGTCGCTTGATTGTTCGATTGTCGTTGTCTATTTGCCCTTTCAATTCGGTTAAAGAGTTCTGCATTTCGGACAAGGTAACTTCTTGCTTCATGGATAGCGTTTTGGCTTTCATCAATTCGGTTTCCAATGTCGATATTGTATTGTGCGCTTCGTTCAATTCTTCCTTTTGCTTCATGACTAAGCTTTGAGCTTCGGTCAATGGAATACTGGATGTCTCGATTAAGCTTAACGCTTTCGCGTTGTTGGCTTTCAATTCGTTCCACTGTGTTAATGGAATCGTTATTGTGCCCTCCGCTTGGTTGGTAGAGGATATATCCTGCGCAAACACAGAGGAACCCGATAAGAGCGCCGATAATATAATAGTGGCGAGGATACTTGGCCACCATAGTTTTAACTTTTTCATACATTATTGTCCTCCTGCATAATCAGTAATGCCTCGTGCAATCGCACGGACAATAGTATCTAAATCATTAGTCAGCATAGCATGGTCTTCTTCGTTATCAATGAAGGCCATTTCTACTAATACCGCAGTTGCATCTGTACCATTTAGCACCCAAAGGTCATCACGTTTCTTAACACCACGATCAACTGTATTAATGCTTCGGATGATTTGGCTTTGAATGTCATTCGCTAATCGTTGCCCATTAAAGGACTTGTACAAAGTTTCTGTACCTCGAGCTTGCGTGTTGAATGCATTACAGTGTAGAGATACAAAGATATCAGCTCCCCAAGAATCAGATTCAGCACATACAAGGCCTAAATCATCATCTTGAAGAGTACGCACTTCACATCCTGCTGTTTCTAGATAGCGTGCTAACATCTTACCCGCATCACGTGCTACATCACATTCACGAGTACCATATACAGGATTGACTGCGCCACTATCTAAGTTAATATCATGTCCTGGATTAATAAATATCTTCATCGTTTATCCTCCTTTTCCAATTGGTCTGGAATACCGTTATTATTTCTATCTAGCCAGAGTCCTAAGAACCCTACAACAGCCATTAAGACACTTGGAATAAATATATGGTCAATAATATTGATGCCGACATTAATCAGCTTGTTTGCATCGTCTGATACATGCCCGCTAATAAACGACATAATATATTGTGCTATCACCAATAAAATAGGTACTAGCATAACGAGGACTAGTGCCCTCGTTGCTAATACACCTGTTGGCCGTATGCCAGCTATTCGGATAGACTGATAGGACCTCTTGATGCGGTTAATAATAGCTAGCTTATCCATTACCCCTCCACGCTCTGATAATCTCGAGTACGCCATGGAACACCTTTCCAAGGTCGATTAGATCATCTTCAACCATTTCTCGTAAATTTTCGATGATAGACCAACATTCTGCGAAGAATGGTATCAACATAAATACATAGGAGAAAAGATGGTCTAAAAATAAAGCTGTATTTGGAATTGGGATATCTGGTAACGAAATAAATACGATGGATAATATCATCCATGCAGGATATTGAACGCATAGTTTCTTTAACAAATCACTTCTAAGACGTTCACTCATTAAATATCTACGCCGTTCACCAGTTGTTTCATCAATATATTTACCTTTTCCCCAGCCGTACCAGGTCAACGTTGTTAGTAGCGTAATAGGATTATTAGGTCTGTGATTATCCTTGTTATACCGCAACACTTCTGAAGCAATTCGTTGAATTGTGTCCACAAATAATAATGTAGTGGTTAAAATAATCACTACCCCCATACTGACGATATGCGCATGTGATACACCGCTAATCAGCATTATTAAAATGTCATTTAGAATAGTCATTCACTCCCCCTAATGTGATAGTTAAGTAGGGAGAACATATACGAGCTTTAAGCACAAACGAATCCGTCAACGTTCGCCAAGCCTCGCTCATGAAGTGTGTTATCTCGTTCATTTATCCTCCCCTATGAAATAAGATTATAATGGTTCACTACCGGTATTAATGTATTGATGGCTAGCACTATCCCACTCTAAAGTCTCAAGTCGGAAATTAATCTGTCTAAGACCGTCACCCTTAGTGCCGATATTGATTAAGGTATTACCATTAGGAATTAATAGATGATAGAATGTAACAAGCTCTGGCTTGTTGACAAAGATAGGTATGCTAGGTAAGCCTGGTCTTTCGGAACGTAAATAGAGACGTAATAGCTTCTTACCATTGGTTACAAGTTCAATAGAGTCAAAGTCACGTTCTGTCCACTTGCCTAAGAAATTAAAGTTATTTTTACTCCAATCATTATCTGTCTCTTGATTAGTAATATTAATCACTAGCTTACGGCCATATTTAGAGTATTTAGAGCCTAAGGCTGTGTAGATCTCGTCGGGTTGTGCGGCAGTATCATCTGGAACACCAGCGATGATGAAGTCTCCTACATTCTCACCTAAGAAATTGTGGTATGTAATTTTAACATCATCATCTCCAAGGCCATCTTCTAGGGTGATATTGCCCGTACCAGCGGGGCCTAGTTTGAACTCAGTCTCACCTACTTTTACTTTATAGTGTGGCTCACCTTCAACACCAATCACTCTTTGACCACGGAATGTATTTAATACCTTAAGCTCCTTGAAGCCAGTCCGTGGGAAAGGTTTGCCGGAATTACCTAATACCGCTATAAGAACGTGGTCCACTGATGCGGACTCACACCACACATTACCTTCTAGTAAGGTTCGGTAAGTATTATCAGCCGTGGCACTTGTGCCGTCTCGTCCGTCCTCACCTTTATCACCTTTAGGGCCTTTTAAAGCCTCTAATTGTTCGGGTGTGAAATCTTCATATCGGAATGGTTCGCCCTTTGGTCCTGGTTCACCTTGAGGACCTTGTACCCCTTGTAAGCTATTGAGCCATTCTTGTTCAGTACCTTTGAACCCATGTGCCACCGCAATAGCGTAGGCGCTTTTACCTAGCCCTTCAATAAGTGGTAATGTGCTGTCCTTATCGAGTTTTAAAATTAATTCATTTGTTTCCATGCTTGTATACCCCCTTATTTATGCATTGAAATATCTGGAACGATGGTAGCGGTTCCCTGTCCTAGCTTTATCCATTTATCATCATTGTAGATAAAAGCGTCATACAGATAATCGCCACCCTTTAATTGGGCTTTAGCGGAATCCTTTCCGCTGATGAAGAACCCTACCTGTTTAGACTGTACCACAGGTGTTAACTCTAATTTCATATCATCATAAGGCCGTTTACGAATTTTGCAGACGGCCTCATATTGACTTAGGTCCATATCGGAGCCAGGTGGCACGATGTAGGTCATACCAAAATCCTGCCCTGCGTATAATGTGATGTCTTGTTCGACCATATAGCCTCCTTAGATTTCCATTTCATCTGTTGAAGGAACGTTCTCGGTTCCATCAAGCTCACAGATAAGGACTTGCGTAGTTTTGACCGATTGAGGGTCTACAGGGGCCCCTACTTCTCCCTTATAATCGGTATCAATTGTCACACTATCGCCGTTCCAGTTGACATAATGCTTAACATACGCGCCTGGTGTGCTGTGGATATCTAAGATAGGATATACACAGCACAGCCCTGGCTTTTTTATACCCTGAAATTTAACGGTGCCCATTTCATAATCCGCCTTACTAAGGAGCGTATCGCCATTAAAGTTTTTACGGATAATTTGAGCAATTCGTAATGTTGGCAGGTTACTGTTATATATAGGCGTACCGTATTTATCGAATACCTCTAAGCCGGAGGTGCCTGTTTTAGGTATACGGCTAGAATATACATAGATTTCAATTGAGTCAGCAATCTTGCGAATATCCTCAACGCTATCACAGGCAAAGGTCACCTGTAAGTAATTGGTCCAGCGACCCATTCTATCCGGATGTCGTTGATTACGAATTTCAGTAAGTCGTACATATTTAAGCGGAGTATTACTGGATAGTGCATACGCATAATACTCATCTGGCTTTCTTAACCGAATCGGGATATATGCGGCGGATGTATAACCACCGTTATAGGAATTAATATACCCAATGCCGTCACCTTTATATAAATACTCAGAACTCGATTCCACCCTCCTATCGTGAATAGGTAAGTTCTTTAAATTAATCCGATACTTTAGATATAAGCATGATTCACTATCATTAATTGTCAAAATATCGTCTGCATTTTTGATTTCAAAATAGTTCATATCACATCACCCCGTATATCAATGCAATTTTACATGGCCTTCCTTTATACTGCTCTGCGGAAGAGCGAAGCTTCCATGAGATGGTATCGTCAGTTACAATGAGGTCATATAAATGTGTAAAGTTCATAATATTGACATCACTATCATCTGTGTATGCGTTAAAGAAATACCAAATATGTTGCCCGTTGGCTAGTTTTAACGTTGCACTACCGCTAGATTCAATAGTGTCAAATCGTTTCACCCCTACGATTCGTGTTAATCGGTCCGTGATTGAAATAATTTCCGTTCCCTTTTTATCAAATACTTGTATTCCTGCTGGCACAGTATCACCTTTCTTTCTAAATAACGAAGTCAGCTTTTCTTTTAACCATTTAATTAATCGTCCCATAGGCCTAACCTCACTCTCAGTACATTGTTATCATCGAACACTTGAATTAAGTTATCGGATATCTCAACCCGGGCGCCACTTGTTTTAGTTCGCAACGTGCCGATTGTAGCCGTGATAGCGTCAAGGCTATCAACCTTTAACTTATCGGCGGTAACGCTATCCGCTTGTAGCTTATCGCTACTAATGGATAACGCTTGTATCTTATCGGCGCTTACCGAGTTAGCTTGGAGCATACCCTCGGTAATGATGTTATTATCGAACAAGGCTTGACCAGTTACATGTAATATCTTGCCGTCAATTCGGGTACCTTCCGGCGATAAGTTAATCCGGCTTACAATCTGAGCGCCGTCAAGACTATTCATAGCCTCGGTCACTCTAAGGTCAATACCATTGGATAACGTAGTAATTTGTCCGGATAGGTTCCGATTAAGGTCTGTTACCTTTTGAGTAATGCCTCTATCCAATTGAGCAATTTTAGATTCGAACCCATTAATGGAGGTTTTCATCGTTCCGACTTCGGAACTCATAGCTTGGATGGTATCGTCCATAGCTTTTAGCCCTAATGCTTCCGCATCAAGAAGGCTCTTATCAACTCTATCCTTAATCGTGACCGACTTCTCAGCGACTAAGCTACTACCGAACACATCGACATATTCGCACCGTACATGATATACACCAGCCTTGTTAGAGTACGTGAGCATACTCGACGTAGTCTCTAAATCGTCTGTACGCTCGTCACCGATAACGTGGCAACGGATAATGTATGCCTGTGGTGGCTTTGCCCCAAAGTAAAGACTGAACCCTCCGAGTTGGTCCTTAACCTCAAACGTAGGCGCCTCTAACTGTGGCAAGTTATACGAATACGTTGCAGGCGTTGAGTATTTGCCTAGCGTACTTCGTGCGTACAAGTACACCGTGCCACTTCGTTTAGTAAGAAGTAAGTTAGCGGATGTACCTTTTACCTTTGCAAGGAGAGCGTTGGTATCCTTGCCAGGGTCATTATCTGTGCGGAGTTCGTAATAGTCCACGTCAGCGTTTAGAACATCGCTCCATGATGCGGTGGCGTGTTCCTTAAAGGCTACCGTAAAGTGCTTAGGCATATCAGGCACCTCATCCATCGCCTTGACTACGACATCCACAACTTGAGCCGTGTCGGATCTATTACCGAATCTATCCACGGCTACGGCCTTAACCTCGTACTCTTCGCCAGGGCCTAATGCTTTGATGATAACCTGGCTGCTGCTACTGCCAGCGTACTGCCAATCTTGACCCGTTACGGCTTGGCCATTTTTAGATTTAAGCTTGTACCACACCTCAGCACTGTCAAAGTTGCCAGGGTTAGCCGGTGGCTCGAACATCACTTGAAGGTCATAGTACACGCTCTTATCAGCGGTTAGGTTGTATCGACTAATGACGTGTAAGTTCTGCACATCGCCAGGTGCTTGCATGCGCGGAATGACGATTTCCTTAGTAACCCCAGTGGTGAGTTGTCCTAAATCGTTAATAGCTTGCACCTTAACCTCATAGGTAGCCCCTAATAGTACATCAGATATCTCTGTGCTATTAGGTGATGCGGGGAAGTTCCCTACATATTTCCATGTATCGCTTTTAGCATTCCGATAGTTAACTATTACGTTGGTTATCTTGCCATCACGAGGAAGTTGCCAACGAACTGCAATTCGTGAATACATAATGCCATTAGCGCCGTATACATCACTTACGAGACCAATATCCTCGATATCGCTACCAACTTCCGACTTATAGTCGATAGTTGGAACAGCCCCATCATCGCTTGTATATACTTCCGGATAGTATTCCATACACTGAATCTTACGAGTAAGGTCTGTACCGCCCTCTGTGATAGCTAGCACCCTAAATGGTTTAGCTGCTTTGGTTAGCTCACCAAACGCATACACACTACCAGGTTCGACTGCAATCGTTTCCTTAACAGTGACGTTCCGCCCGATGACACTTAATACGGTAAGCGTAGTCACCGCATCAGTGGCATTGTTACGAATAAGTAGTTGGTACGGCTTGCCAGGTAATGCCGATACTTCCTTATCAAGGGTAATAGTATTACCTGTAACAGCTACTACTCGGCCACCTTCGCCCCATTCAGGTACGTCATGTTGGATAAGAATAATATCTCCTATCGTACATGCGATGGCGTCTGTGAAAGCTTCAATAGATACAGTACGCACCTCGTACTTGTTGCATCGTAGGTAGTGCTTACCATGTTTGAACGCCTGGTCTATGCTAGTACATCCCATGAGCTCAATTTGTGCAGGGTTTGTAAGTGTATCCGATTCATCGTAGGTATCGCCATACACGGGGATAACATCACGTTCGTAGTCCTTATCCTTATTAAGGAAAGAGATTTCCACGGAGTTAGCACGGCTTTGAATACCTTGGAACTCCTCGGAGAAACTACCTTGTTTTATGTTGGCCACCGTGAATAACTGTACTGGTGTTGACTTATAATCACTAACACATGTGAACCTAGTCCCCTGTGGAATGACTTTACCACGCCCTACATTTTCCGGATATTTAAGCGCATCCCATAACCGACTAGCGCTATCGTAGATATAGTTAAAGGTGAATCCGTTCTTATCGCAGTTATTGGCCCAGGCTTTAAATGCATCGTAGTCCATACGTCCATGAGGTTGGCCAAACACTACATACTCATCGCCAAACTTACGAGCCATATGAAGTAGATCATACGCCGCCCATGCCGGGTTATCCGCGCGTTGGACTTCGTACTTTTGTTGATAAGGGTTGAATACGTACACGGCGGAGCGTTCTTGTATCCAAGATACTTCAGGGTCAGAGCCGTTAAGCTGAGATGTGGCCAAAGCTTTAATACCAATAAGTGCTTTACCTGGATGCACGAAATCATCGTATATAATCTGCGTTAACTGGTTCCAGTACACCTTATTACTGTATCGGATTGAGTTGCCATCCTTACTGGAACAGCGAACACGGACTTCATACTGTGCCTTATCGAGGTTATCAAATCGGTATACGCGATAAAATGCGGTATTCGTTGCTTCCTTAACGATACCCTTATAATCTGCCTCTGCGATTTCTGTGTCTGACTTTTGACGGGTAAAGGTCCATCCGTCTCCGGATTTCTTGACAAAGGCTTGCATGCCTTTTTGATTGGAGAGCGGTAACTTATGCCACTCTTCATCCTCACCGACTTTCCGAATTTCCGCATCAAGAGTAACTGATGTGGCATCCATTCCGCCTGTATCGTTGGAGTAATACAAGCCATTAGGGAAGCTGATAGTTAACTCGATAGCATTGCACGCGTCACCCTGCACACGTTGCGTACTCCACCCGGTTTTAAGTTCATAGTTGAGTACTTGATCCGCGTAATTATCGTTGAAGTTAGGGATGACAGTTTGGTCATTGGTACCTAATCTGATATCTACTTGTACATCCTGGTAGTTACTAATAGGGTTAGCATTGATACGGATATCCTCGATTTTGGATAACTCGCCTTCACCGGCGCAATATAAGAGGTTGAGGTACTGCTTTTCACCATCACTGATAATGTGACGCGATAAGAGGAGCCCTGCACTCTTCATACGGCCGTACGTAACGGCTAGAGGGTACCCTTGCCCGGTTACAGTTTTAGCCCCTCCCCATCCATAGGTATTAGCTTGAGATGAGTCCGTATGAGACCGGTCAGCCTTTGGCTGAGTTAACTTATTTACGAGCATATTGCCAATCATACCAATGGCCATGGAGAGTACGGTGCGCCATATTAGGCTTTGGATACCAAATATCGCACCACTAGCGATACCACCTGTGGCGATACTAAGGCCTATGGCTAAGATGATTCCGAAAAATTTGCCATCGATTTGAGGCATGGCCACGATATAATCGCCATCGTTTACGATAGTATCAAGCATAGCCTCTTGGCCATTAATGGAGTATACCCAGTCGCCATCTTGTTTAGCATAAAAGCTTAATGGCATGTTTGCCTTATAAGGGCGGTATTGTGTTTCATGCTGATCCGGTTTAAACGGATTCCTTACTAGCACTACATTAATCATCGGCTACTCCTTTCTATCGTATATATGCTGAAGCCGTGGAACATATTTAGAAATATGCTCGATACATACACCACTTGGCTTAGTCGCGTGAATGAATCGGCCATCACCTAAATACACGCCAACATGGTCGAGTTCCTTACCTTTTAACGAAAAGACCAGGACACTGCCCTCCGTAGGTTCCTTGACCTCTTGCCACTCATCCATAGGAATATCTGTGTAGTTTGGAAGCATAACACCATTACGGCGATACACCTCGGCCACTACATCCCAACATTTGAGCTCCTCGAATGGAGTACCAATCATGTCAGTCATATCACTTGTTAGATGCATACAGACCTCCCTGTGGAATCGTTGGCTCGCCACCGAATCGAACGCTATTCCCTAGTGCTCGACATCGTGACAAAGTCTTATTACACTCGGTCTCAGGGCCCTTATATCCACACTGAACCCCTTTGAACTTAAACGGGCAAAAGTCCTTCATGATGCGGACTAAGGGGAACCGACGCGTGAAACTGAAATCCGTACCTAGCGTGAACTCCATCCATTCTGCATTAGCGACGGAGCCAGTAATAACAAAGTGTTCCTCTATTTCGCACACATTTGGCACGTTTGTATTTATTACACGGACAATGACATCTGCACCGGTGAACCCTTGATTATCCTCCGCCAGGCGTTGGATAGTCCGTGTCACATTAGATACGGACAATTTAACGTTTGGTAGGTCAGTCGAGTTATGGTTGACGTCCGCTAATTTGAACGGAAACGCTATATATTTATTCCCTTGAAAGGTAATATCCTCCGTGTTATATACTAGCCGAACAATATCGCCTTTATATTCAATGTCAAGGAGCATGAGCCATACACCTGTGGCGTCTATTTTGTTTTTCTCAACAATAGATGCAGTTGAAAGTGTTAACATGTTATGCCTCCTGTAATTTAACGGTACCAACCCATGTGCCGTAGTCGTTCGCAGCAAAATCTAATTGATCACTGAAACGTACCTTGAGGGTTTCATTCGTTTCAGGATTCGTCCAATCGAATACCGTCGAACAGTTAACCTCATCGAAAAATGCTCTTAGCCGTAAGTACTCAGAGGTAGGCACCTTATAGTTCACGTTGTATGACCGTAGGGCCTTAGTAGTCTTACGGCGGCTGATTATCGTCATATTTTCTACTTGGCCTTTATATGTCATATCTGGTGTAGTTTCTTGGATTGGATATATTGGATATCTAATGTTTGGAAATGTTGCCATGATTAACCTGCGGCTGCTTTAATAGCATCCCGCGCACCTCCTTTATTATTTGTTACGGCTTTAACCATTACATCGATGATGTAGTTTTCTCCGTCAAATCGCGAGCTTTGTTGTTCAGACTCAAGAGCTTGGCCAGACTGATTAATGATATTAACAACTACGTTGTTACTTGTAGTGCCGCCCATCAATCTGCGAGTTTCACTTGCCGTATAAATGCGATGCGATCCGGAGGATTGTAATAATTCCGGTCCGTTTTCACCGACCAGCATAAGTCCCGGGTTTGTTTTCCCCCCGGCAGCAAAACGATTGCCCGTAAATGCAGAACTAAATGAACTGCCGCCAGCAAATGATGATGTCCCTTTTGCAGCACCTAGAGAACCGATTCCGTTAACTGCTCCGCCGAATAGGCTTTGTAACTTAGGCATTACATATTGTTGGAATGTTAGTTGAATCATCATCTTAATAATGGCATTTGTCATATCCTTGAATATGTCCTTAATGCCTTTACTAAACGACTTCGTTCCTGTTGCCATAGCCTCGAGATTATTTGTCCATGCTGAGTTGATAGAGTTCATTGTGCTATCGAATGTAGACTTCGCTAAATCAGCATAGTTAGTAGTCTCTTGCTTATACTGCCGAGCGGCTTCTTGCAAGCTTGTTTTAAGACTACGACCTGCCAACTCCCATAGCTTTTGCTGGGACTCTAACAGATTCTTTTCAATTTGCAGTCTTTGTGTCGCACTTAATTGAGCCTCTTTGACTTCGCTTCGTGCGTAATCAATGTATGATTTTAACTCTTCAGCAAGTAACGCATCCGCATCACTGCGAGATAACCGGCCAAGCGTAACCATATTAGTTAAGTGGTCAACGGTTTCACTCGTTTGAGTGTATGCTAACTCTCTGATTTTCTGCTCAGTATCAGAAGCCAATTTTAGGCGCTCTGCTTGAGCTTTCTTTTCAGCGAGTTCCTTATCGCCTACGGCTTTAGTGTACTCACGAACGTTGTCATCAATTTGGGCCTTTTGCGCTTCAGCTTCGGCTTTGAGTAATTGTAAGCGGTCGCCAGTACGTTCAAAATCGAGTTTCTTGATATCCTCGTTCATCTTACGAACACGGATAGCTTGATTTCGTTCAGCTTCAGCAAGTCTCTTTTGATACACCTCTTCGTTCTTAGCTCTAACTTGGGCAGTTAGATTTGACTCAGCAAGATTCTTAGCATTTGATGCACTACCTGCTGTGTCTGCAGAGGCGCTTGATGTGGCGCCTGCTAATAAACTGGTGTCTACGTACCCTGTAATAGCACCAAAATCACCCGATACGCTAGGCTTGCTAACAACGCCTGTACTGGAATTAGCCCCAGTATATCCGCCGTTTCCGTCACTAATGACTATATGATTACCGCCAAGTACAACCACACCATCTCCGGCTTTAGGTGTATATCCATCGCCTGCGTCATGCCATGCGCCAGCAGCTCTAGCTGCATCCATGATAGATGGGACATATCGAGGTACGTCCTTACCAAATGCCTGCAATACCGAATCAGAGAACAGCTTTCCGCAATCCGTTGCCCATGTACCATCTGCACCTAACTCATATGCCTTACCGAGTTGTTCATTAGCTGCATCTAGCACACTCACGGCTTCGCCAGTAGCACTTCCACTCAGTCCCGAAACAGAACGGATGATATCGCGGATATTCTTATTGTTAGCTTCATACTGGTTCTTAGCAGTTAACTTATCAATTTCGTATTGACTGCCGTCAATTTGTAAGCTTTGCAAAGTAAGTGATCGGTACAAATCCGCCATGCGTTCCACAGCACTTGTCAGCTTTTCGGCCGCTTGTTGAGTTTTCTTGGCAGCCTGTTCTTGGGCTTTAGCCGCTTTCGCTGCTTCCTCATTTGCCTTATTGATAGCTTCGGTATTCGTTAATCCGCCATTAGCAAGGTCCTCTTTCGCTTTTGCAAGATCTTCATCGAGTTTCGCTTTCGCAGCATCCGCCTCTTCTTTTTGCTTTAAAGCCGCATCGATTCTGGCGCCTTCTTCTTTTGTAGCTAAGCGGTCATTCTTTACAAGTCCAAACCATGCGCTATCCTCAATCCAATACCGAGTATCATGACTATCCTCATAAGCCTGATTTATGCCATCAGTGGAATTCGTATTCTTGTGAATACGCTTCCCGTCAACATCTACACCCATATAAGAGCCGGATGTTTTTTCGTTGTAGCGAAAATCGAGTAATGCTTTCCCAGCAAGTCCAATTACCGTGGCTAATGTTACCCAAGGACCGGCTGCAGCAAGTGTGGCCAATCGCATAAATCCGAGTGCGCTGGTTAGCGACCTCATAACTACGATTACTGCACCTGCTTCTGCGCCGAATTTGACAATTCCGCCGATAGCTTCCTTCTGCTCAGCGGTCATCGACTCGAATTCTTTAGCAACGTCTAACACGCCATTTGCGTAATCATTAAAAACAGGAACTAACTCATGGCCGATAGATACTGCAAGCCTTTTTCCTGTATTCTCTAAATCTTTTAATTCCCGATTTAGCTTTGCGGATTTAGCTGCAGTCTCATCGTCGATGATAAGCCCCATTGCTTTGGCACGTTCAGCTACCTTGTCCATCTGTTCAGCAGACATATTTAACATGGCATGCATCTGATAACCAGTGCGCCCGAAGAGTTCCATTTCAACACGGGTCTTTTCAGCCCCGTCCTTCATACCTCTTAGGCGTTCCTGTATCATCTTAAACACTTCAACGGTATTTTTACCTTGAATGTCTTCAAGTGTGTAGCCTAATTTACTAAATATATCAGTACTGAGTTTTCCCTCTGCCCGAGCGACTTCCATTTTCTCTTTAGCCGCTCCAACATTTTTTGAAAACTTAGCAAAGGCACCTGCACTATCCTCCATAGCAACGCCCATATAATTGGCCACTGCTAATAGTTCACTGGTTTCTTTTGCCGTAGCACCGGTAATGCCTGATAACTTTTTAACAGCTACATCCCACTGGATAGCCTCCTTGGCAAGTTTAGCACCGATGCCTACAACACCGACACCGGCACCTATCGCCATGAGGTCATTCTTCATTTTGCCAAGGGCGGATTTGGCGCCTTCGGCACTAGCTGTAATTTTCTTGAGTCCGGCTTCCGTATTTTTATCTGTCAGCTGAACGACAATATCAATTAAATTATTGGCCATTCTTGTGCGCCACCTCCAATTCCTTGGCTTCTAATAATACGAGTAAGTCGATAAGGTGCGGTAGTGGCTCAATGCCGTAAGCCTTCGCCACTTCTAATACCGCTGGCATATCGAATCCTGCAATACCGCCTGAATGCCATCGTCGCTGCATACGACTAGCGTTGTATACTCGCATTGCTTGTCTCGTTCCATCTAATTGATGCGGGGAATTAAACTCACACTCTGAACAATCGAAATTTTGCTTCGTTTCGCGTTGCATCTTGATACAATCTGAGCAGTATTTTGGTTTGTCGGAGTTGAGCCAACTCCACGCATCAATTAGTTTTTTTCGATTTCAGCCTTTTTTTCATGCGTAAAACGCATAGTGTCAAGCGCAACTTCCATAAGATCGTTGTCTGGAGCTGCGTTGATTTCATCTTCAGTCAATCCGTAGATATGCTGCATAATCCATTGCGCAAGCTCACGAGAACGTAATAGGCGTTCTGTATCCGGTGCTCCTTCCGGAACTGGTGTATACAATGGGTCTAAACCAGATTTAATTAATTCACCACGTTCAGCGAATGTTAAGCCTCTTACTTTGATATCTTCAAATGCCATGTTGGCACCTCCTAGTATTGTTCTTGATTATTAACTAATGTAATGATGGATGCAGAACGACCAGAATCTGCACGGTAGTACGCCTTAAACGGTAATTCGATATTAACGCCTCTAGGGCCATCGATACCTGGGGATTGTCTTTCATATACAAGTTCAGGCAACTTAAATGTAAGTGACCAGTCGTCTTGTTCGAGTCGTAATTCCAAGCTGGATTCCGTACCGTTAACCGCTTTGTTTAAAAGGTCCTTATTTTGGAAGAACGCTTTAATCGTCCCGGAAATTGACGCAATACCTGGATCGATGTATGTTCTAAATCCTTTACCGCCGATAGCGTAAGAGTCGCCATCCAATCCAAAATCAAAGTTGATATCACAACTTAGAATATTGGCCACGGTAACGCCGCCCTCTTTGATAGTCGCGTTTAGATTTTGGAACGGTAAGAAATTAACCGCTTTTGCTGCAGCATCGAATGTAGTTGATGCCAAAGTTTCCTTACACCCCATCACATCAACGGATGCAGTCAACTCAGCATCACCACCGAATTTAAAGCCTAATTTACTAATTCGCACACCCGCGAATTGTTGGAATACGTTAACATCTGGATAGCCCTGTTCAATAGTTAATGATGGCATTGTATTGCCAATTTTAAATACGTGCTCAGACTTCTTATTTGGCGCTTGACCTGTTGTATTAGAAGTCGGTTGACCAAATGCAGCTTTTAGCCAGTATCCGATGTCGATTACACCAACAGGTAGGGTTAGACTACCGGACGTGTCGATATTACCACGGAATGGCGCTGCTGGATTGCGATCACCACGAATTACTGTGGAGTCGTTTAAGTTTTGGCTAGCTTTTACAGAACTAGAAATAATCGGAGTGATTACGCCACCTGTTGATGGTGTTGTACCAAAGTCCGATTCAAACGCAATCGCCACATGGGACTGAGAGCCCTGTGCACGTTTAGCTGTTGCCATATGCATTTCCTCCTTTAATATTCAATATTTCCGCCGATTACATGCGGGATTTCTATAGTAGCTGTTAAACGTCCAGTAAACACTGGGCGCCAATTCATGCTATCAAGTTCATAGTCAATGTCGATTACTGGGAACGCCGGATTCACCTTACAAATGCATTCAATAATTAGCTGCCCTAGGTTGTCCGATTCTAGCGCTCCGTCGTATCGAATAATATTCTTAACACGAGTTGCACCTTCATGGACAATACCCCAAACGATCATTAATGAATATGTGTAGGTATCCGCAAGCCCTTCGCTTTTACTACTTGGCAGTAATATGATGCAAGGGCAGTCATCTTCAAGCGGGGCGTCAACATCGTCATAACCGATATACAGTTGCGCCGGCTTTCCATATTTGTCATTGCAAAATTTAGTCAACGCCTCGTCGTTCGCTAGAGCCTCAGCCCAACGATTGACAATGCGTGACATTGAAATTGTCTGTTGCATCAAATCACCTTACCTTGTAGTTCCGTCGTGACGCGGATTGTGCTGCTGGGCCATAAATAGCGTAGTCGCCTATCTTACCCTCGATATAAGGTTTAAGTTTAGGTTGCAACGCTGATTTCATAGGACCATAAGTATGACGCGGCTGAATTTTGAACATCGATTTACCCTTAGGCAATGGTACGCCTGCAGCAAATAACTTCTTGCGCATAGGCTCTGTAATTTGCTTAGTGTACCCTTCTTCGATTCGTTCACCTAACCGTTTAGCCGAATTAGATAACCACCCAACTCGGACAGATTGCTTGCCTCTGTCATATTGATACCCGACTGCATTCGATAGCTTACCTAGAGGACTGTATCCGATTGTCCTGGCGCTAATGCCCATATCAAGTAAGGCATTTCGCGATTTTGAGCCCCAGGCTTCCCGTTCTGCCCGTCCTCCGCTTTGATAAGCTTTCCGAAGTTTCGCACCAAATGCTGACTCAAATGCCGCCCTGCGAGCCGGCGCCATGAAGTTAGGATATCTACGTCCACCTGGTGCACCCGACCGAATGCCTTGCTTAATTTCCTTTTGCATCATCCAACCTGTTGACTTTAATGCTTTACGCATCCAGTCCGGTTTAGTCTCTGCAATGAAATTCAGATACGGTGTGGCTGTATCTGTAATCGTAATAGGTTCATTACTCACGGTCTCACCGCCCTCACGTTATGGACGATTTCAAGGCAATACATCGTACCGTCAAAGTTGGAAATGTGATCAACATACCATTTCTCGCCATTGATATACACTTCGTCTTTTGACCGAGGTTCGGGAACATCCTTAGCACGCACCCAAATCTGAGCTTTATCAGCTAATGCTTTATCGACAAATCCGGAACCTTTGCCATCATATTCGCCAATCTCCACGCTAGCTTTGATAGCTTGGCCTTTGTAGGTAATTCGTTCACCAAATACAGAAAGCAGTGCATTAGGCTTATATCCTAATTTCATAGTGCATTACCTCCTATGGAGTAGGCGGGCGTATGCCCGCCCTTACATTACTTTTCTACATTAGGCCAAAGAGCTACATCAACGGTCTTAGCGCTTGCAGACTTTGCAGAAATGGCAATGCCCAATACTGGATTTGTATCTGTTTTAGTTGCACGCTTTTGCGTTTTATCAAAATACACAACATCACCTACTGCAAATGCATCTGTCACAACTGCATCAACTGTAAAACATCCTGTGACCTTAACCGCACCGATTGCACCAGGCGCAATATCTGTTATTGCCACGCCGTGCATTTTGCCGACAGGGACAATGTCCCCTACGGCAATCATATCGGATGCTGTATTTTTAAAATCAATACGATCTAATTCTTGAATGAATTGTGCCATATCTAGTTACCTCCTAAATCAATTACTAATTATTTACCAGGGTTTTTGTACAAGCCACGGAAGTCGAGCGCTGTTGCGTTGCAATCCATTGCTACTTTGTACTCGATGCCGTCAACTTTAAAGCCTGTTTGTGTTTCCAATCGAGGTGTTTCAACACCGTTCAAGTACGTTACTTCGATAGTTTGAACATCTGTAGGACGAGCTGCTAAATACCATGCGTGTGGATCTGTTAATGCCGCATCAACTACAATAGTGAATCGACCGCCGAATGGGTTAACTGTATCATTGCTACGAGCTGGGTCCACTGTGGATTTAACCAATTCGTAAGCCAATGCTTCGAGTTCTGGCGGAATAATCAAATATGTAGGTGCGATGTTCAAATTGCGATTTTCGCCAATATGCTTTTGACGGCGCATTGCCGCTACACCCGCAGATAAGGATGCAACACTTAATTCAGCACCAGTAGCCGCCAAGTTGCCTCTGTCAGTACCGAATAGTGCTTTACCGTCACTCAATACGGTATTACCTGTTAGCAACCCGTACACCATGCTGTTGATGGTATCCTTTGCAGAACGACCAAATTTGGAAGCGATATCTTTGAACACACCCAAATCATCATTGATGATAGCTTGTCGTGTTAAGCTGAATGTACGACCGTATGTTAATACACGAACGTCGTTACCAGCTTCTTCCAACTTAGAATCCTTGAATTGTCCGCCTTCAGGAACGAGTTTCAATTCAGCTGTTTCAGAAAGTAGAATACGTTTTGCCGGTTTGAAATCACGGTTACTACCTTTGCCGGTCCATGTATCGAATGTAGCCGGTGCGGTTTCATAGCCTTGTGCCAAGGACTTATTTGCTACGTTAGACAAAGCAATTCGGAATGTGGATGTGGAGTTAATCGCTTCACGTGCCAATTCCAATCGGTCGGCATAGTTAGCGGTTAAGCCTTCGCGAACTAAGGACTCGCGCGCTAACTCCATCAAGGACATAGAACGGAGTTCATTTGCACCAGGTGCAGGATTTGCGACCGGGATGCCCGCAGACATCATCAAAGCGTCCTGCATAGCCATGCGGAACTTATCAGAATCTGCTTCGCCGACTTTAATGGATACTGGTTTATTGCGTTCACGCAACGCATCCATTACCGCCTCACGAACTTCGTCAACAGATTTGCCGGATTTGATAAATTCATCTACGCCATCAACATCGAAATCACGGCATAAACTTGTGATTGTGGATACACGTTCACGTTCTGCCGCAATCAACTTCTTAGCGTCATCTGCATTAAAACCTTTAACTCCGGACTCTGGTACTTCCGGTACTACTTGTGGCACGTTTTGCTCAGTGCCTTTTGCTTTTGCATCACCTTTCATAGGTTCCTCCTCATTATCATCTACACTTCTGCCTACCCCTACACTTGGATCTGCAGGGACGGACACAATACTAATTTCCAATGGTTCCCAGTCTATAATTACGTATGCTGGGCCTGTAAACCGGCCATTAGAACTTTTAGAATCGGAATCGATTAATTCCTCATATCGACTTATGTCATATCCGACACTCACACCTTGTAATGTGCCTTTTAACACTTTTTGATAAATCTTTTCGGATTCATCATCTTCATCGAATCGAACAATCGCCTTGCCACGATTATCTTCAATCCACACTTTATCGATGTGACCAACAACTGCACTGCGATTGTGATTGAATAGCAATGTTCCTAAACCGTTATTAAATCGGTCTAGGTTAACGCATCCTTCGTCATGACACAATATCTCTGTTCCGAACCATCTTTCATATGGTTCTTCAGAGGAAAAGGACAATTCGACGGTACGGTCATCATTCGCCTCGATGTTTGTAATTTGCGCCTCTCGGGCATATTTACCTAAGAGCTGCTTTGCAAATTCCCCCACTAGCTATCATCTCCCTTCATATCAGTGGTGTTATCATCCGCTAGATTCGTTATGTCCCCATTCATATCAAGGGCAACACCCAATTCCTTAATGCGGTCTTGTTCCAGCTTCCGCTGTTCAAGTACTTCTTCCCAGTCTTTACCTGATGCACTACATACATCCTCGAGCGTTGTGAGTCCTGCCTTAATCGCTTCCTTGTTAGCATTAACTTCCTTAACAGGGTCAATCCAAGACCAACCTGGAGCTAACCACGCTACTTTCTTATAAAGTTTTGGGTTTGCTGCATAGTCATTGGCCGGGATAATTCCCTTTAGATAGCATGCTTCAATGAAAGCCCGCCATACAGGCATACAAAAATGCTCGATTATAAAACGCTGCATCTGCTTGAATGATTGCTGGTCCTCCAGCATATTCTGCCGAGCTGCGGAGAAGTTACCACTAATATTGCGCGTCACTATGTCCGCGCTTAGACCCATACCTGACGCTATGCGTCTTGTTTGTGTCGCTGAGTATTCTGATGCGGTTCCTGCATTTCGCTTAGGTTCCGCAAATGAAATTGATTCACCTGCACGTAGGTGTTGGATAATCCCTGGCGCCATTGAACGAACTTTCTTGCCTTTACTGTCAATCTTATTTGCAACTATCGGGGCACTCCCAGTATTACTTGTTACAAACGCACCAAAACATGCGGCCACTCGAGCCGCTATAAGGTCAGCATCCATATATTCATCTACGTCGTGAATACGCTTTAATACGAGGGCTAACATACTAACCCCGCGCAGTTCACTAGGTCTACGAGGCTTATGTAACAGGAAAGCCCTATTACTTGGTAATCGTGCCTCATTAAATGACCGTATTCCTAACGGGTCTGTTTGGAATACATGATACGCTATCGGTCTTCCGTATTTATTAACTTCCACTCCATTAACAATACTGTTGCCGTTTTCACTTACCGATACGGCTCCGATATTCTCGCCCTCGATAAGCTGTAATGATAGCGGTATATCTGCACCTTCGGAGGTCATGTTAACTAAGATTTCCCCATCGTATACCATTCGGCGCAGAGCCATTTCCTGCAATTCGTAGAACGTAGATATCCCTCTGATATCCGCGTTCTCTTTATCCACCCAATCAGACCAAGCCTCCTCAATTTTCTTATTGAGTCTTTCATTTAGCTTTCCTGCGCGGGTCTTGATTTTGCACTGTGGCTTTATTCCGGTACCTACTACATTTCGGAGTAATGCCAATACAACACTTTCAGCGAGGTCACTATTAAGTTCTGCTGCACGTGCACGACCTCGGATCAAATCACGTTGACCTGATGCTACTTGTTCAGCTGTACCAAATACTGGCATCCAGTCGCCACTCAATCGGTCTGTTGATGCCGCATCATATCCGCGTTCAAGCGAACTACGAAAATATGCCCTACGCGCAGCTCGTTCTGGATTGAAATATGCTATTACCTTATCGAGTATGTTCATCGTCGCTCCCATGATACGTAGGATGTCGTGCTATTGCCTTCCTCATCATCAACGCGAGACATTAACTCACGTTCACGGGCGTATAATGTCGGCAGGTCATGCGTCTTAAATCGCTTACCACCTACAGACATCTCGGCGTATCCATTCGTCTCGATTTCCTCGATTATCGTTCGAATACGCTCCAAGTCTTCTCTTGCGCTCATGGTCTCACCTCCTTCTTAACTAAACCAACCTCTGCTATCTGCGTTAAAGTCTTCATCATCCGTATCTTCGTCCTCCTCATCGGTATCCGGATTGTATTCAGGTAGGTATTTGACACCTACCGAGTCCGCCACCATAGCGTTGTATACACACGTATCCAACAAGTGATTTGTTGGATGACTGGTTAATGGTTTCCATTGCACTGTAACTACTCCGGTCTTTACATTTCGGATTTCTTGCTTTTCCTCCGACCGAAGGTGCTCCGAATATTCCTCTGGGCAATCCTTAAATAAATGGATTGTGCCAGGCTCATTAGCCGGACGTACCATACGTGCAAATATAAAGTCCTTCCAGTAATCGGTATTCACTATGTACAGCTTCATACCGCCGATGACGCCCTTCTCGATGCTGCTCATCTTATATGGAGGAGCTAGAGGACTGTGTGATGAATCGCCTTTAACTGGCACGCATACTTCTGGGTACTGCGCACAGTACTGATATACGTCGTCTGCTCGGTAGCCACTATCGATACCGGCTCTCACAATCTTACGGACCTCACCATACTCTGATGGATATTCTCTATCAATGAGTATCTCGGTTAAGTCTGACCAACTACTTGCTTGACCATAATCAACTAAATAACTTGATACTCCATGAGCGTAGGCTCTAACCTCCCACCAGAAATGATCTTGCTGCACGTCGACAGAGGCGATAAGTAGTGGCGCATGCTGTGGCACAATACCGCGAGGAACTTCCGACTGCGTAAACACGAGGTTCTGCGTGCTTTTAGTTTTCGCAGATTTCCACGGCTCTGCTAGCCATGAATTGATGAAGTTCATTAACTCACTTGGCGTATCTTTTGATTTGACAAACTCATACGCTACATCCCCGAAGGTGACCCATGGAGAATATAGAGATGATAGATGATAGGCGACCGACCGGACGACTCGAACTTGCGATTCATTCACCGCCCGCCATTCACCTTGCCGGAGCATATCCATCTTATGCTTATCATCAATACGGTGCTTACAATGTTCGCACTCATAATATGCGGTATCACGTATCATATCCGCATTGCCATGGTGTTCTTCCGGCCATTTTATCTGTTTGAATTTGAGGGTCTGCGACACCCCGCAATGCGGACATGGCACGTAATACTGCTTACGTTCATTTGCACCCATATAGGATTGCCAAATATTGCCACTTTCAATCGTAGGAGTTGACACCCTTACAATCTTCTTATCAACGAATGTCTTGGTACGTTCCTCAGCCAGCTTAATCGGATTCGCTTCCTTACCGGAGAAAGCTGGGTACTTATCAATTTCATCGAAGAATAAGTACTTAATTGACCGACTTGACAAGCTACTTGGTGAGTTCGCTCCTACGAGCACCATGTAATTCCCATTAACGAAGTCTAACTCTAGTAGCTTACTGCTTTCGTCATACATATCCGCAAGCGGCTCTACGCTCCTAATCATTGGCTGTACACGTTTATCACTAGCAAATTTCGCGATAGTATCCGTCGGATAAACCATCATGGTCGGAGATACGGTTTGATGTAACGCATATCCAATCATATTAAGCTCAGTTTCCGTCTTACCAATCTGCGATCCGAAACATAACGAGATGCTTTCAATGAGAGGGTCTGTGAATTTGTCCATAGGCTCCTTGAGATAAGGTGTCCGTGCTGTACGCCAGCGCCCAGGTTCGGCAGATATATTAGTCAGTACCCTGTACTTATCTGCCCATTCTGAAACGGTGTATCTTTCAGGTGGCTTGAATGCCTCTAATTCCTCAGGGAACCAGTCAACCTTTGGGCTTACCTTTTCCCTTGGCTTTGACTTTCGGCGTGTACTCACCTTCGCGTGCGTAGCTTTCGAGGTATTCTTCGACAAGGCCATTCACCACCTTTTCTATACGAGCACGTTCCTCAGGATCCGTGAATTCACTTCCGATACGCTTACCTAATTTGGTAAACGATGTTTTTAATTCCAATATTCGGTTAGCCCATGCCTGCGCCACATCGGCACGAGGGACATATTCGCCATTAAGCACATCTAGCATTTTCTTTTCACGCGCGGCCTTTGCTTCTTTATAATCTGCTTCGGCTTCTAACTTACGAGTTGATGCGGATTTGCTTTTAGCGTTATCACCTTTCGCCTGTCCTAAATACACAAGGACTTCTCGGAGATTCCACCAACCTACAGAGGCTTTAGGCATCCCTGCTTTATGGTGCCTGGAAATAATTTCAGGAGTGACCCGCAAGAGGTCACATAGTTGAGTGCTTGATACGAGCAGATTGCCCGCAGCATCAAATTTCACTCTCGGTTTTGTGTCCGCCATAGGTGTACTCCTTTTCTAAATTCGTCTTTCTACATTCAACAGGAAAATTTTTCTCACAGAGAGAAGACCATCGCGCGGGGGCGACCAGCGGCCATTTTTCGCCCGCGGAGTACCTTTTCCAAATTTTTATTTTCTCAATTAGGTATTATCATCGATACTCAATAAGAAAAAGGGTAGACCTCAACTAAGTAAGGTCTACCCCGGGGCAGTGCAGCAGGCAGACATATTGTGCGGGCCAGACACTGCCTGCTATCTACTACATTTACATTATATTAAATTAAGAGTGTGCCATTCTATGCCATCTTTTCAAATTCAGCTATTGCTTTCTTGTGAAGTCTGTGAACTTGTCGCCACGAATACCCTAGTTCGACAGCTATCTGCTCCCACGGCAATGCATTAATGTATCTGAGATTCAGTACATCCCTATATTGTCCGTCAGTTATTTGGTTGATGACTTGCTTGACCTTGTTTCGAGAATCGATCAATTCATCCCATTCTCTGTTCAGCTCCTCCCTACATTCTTGTAAGTGCTTACTGATTCGTGGCATAGCATCTCCCGATTCACATATCTGTATAGCTTCTGAATGTAAATCTCGATTAATCGCATCCAGCTGAATCTCTAACGCACGCATTCGCTGCTCAGTATGGCGGATAGCTTGTAGTTCCTCTTTAGCCATCATATGCGATAGTCTCCATATTTACTGATAATCATCTGTGCTCGTAGTAATCCGTCAATGTATCCGCTTTCACGAATTCTATCATCTAACATAGGTGATCTCAGTTGTCTATTACGGGCTCGTATGATGGCAAGACTTAAATCTGACTGTATGGCACCTACAATCACATCTGCCATACTCCTACGCTTCTGCATCCTTTACCTCCATACGTTCGACAATATCCTCGATGGCTTCTACCATGTCTGCTTTGCATTGCTCAACAGCGGTAAACATCTCCTCACACATGGCATATGCATCATCACTTAGGTCGTCATCTAATCTCTCGGCAACGTTATCTTTGAGATTATCTACGACCTTAACTATGTCCATGACAAGATGATACGTGTCATCTAAATAGTGCCCTTTGTTAATTAGTAGTCGCTCGACTTTTGTCATACTGTTCCCTCTTTGCAATTTCCCGATTTAGATACCAACGGGCTTTTTTCAAATCCTTAATTGCATCGTCCTTATGCCCGGCTCTTGATACATACTTCACGACATTACCCAATCGATATCCTAATTTCTTATCTTCGATGTAATCGATAACCTCGATATCACCTTGCGTATAGTGGCTCGGATGATTGATGTCGTCATTTTGGTTATCTAGAGGTCTTATACGCTGGATTTTGCTTTTATCTATGGTTAATCCTGATTGATTCGATACTTCTTGTAATCGTATTAGATTTTCGTTGGCTGCCAAACGTTTTAAAGTTTCATCAGCTGGTAACCTTACAGGTGGTGACGGGGGTCTATTAGGTCTCTCATACAATCTACCCGGGGTTAGCCCATATACTGTCTTGTGTTTTTGATTATCAATGATATCTATAACTTGAATAGTCGTGTAACTCACTATTACCACGATGGCCCCGATTAATCCTGCCATTATAAATCGATCCATATTAATCATCCTTTCTGTATTTATCGATTCTTGCTTTTAGGCTTTGCAGCACATATTCCTGCGCTCGGTCTTTTTGGGCTAGCGCATCCATCATATCCTCATCACGAGTTCCCTCACATATTAGATGATGGATAATTACCTTCTCCATTTGACCTTGGCGATGTAACCGCTTATTAGCTTGTTGATATAACTCAAGACTCCAGTTTAACCCGAACCATATTACATGGTTACCGCCGTCCTGTAAGTTAAGCCCGTATGCCGTACTAGCCGGATGTGCTAATAGAATATCAATCTCTCCAGCATTCCACGCTATCTCATCATCGGCACCTTTTAGTTCACAGACTCTTAATTTAGTCTTAGCTAATGCTGCTTTTAACCGTTCACAGTCATGCTTGAAGTTATAAAACACTAATGCAGGCTTTCCGTTTAACTGTTCTACAAGTTCCATAAAAGCCTCAATCTTACAGCCATGTATCTCGTGAACGTTCCTATCGCCATCATATACGGCGCCGTTAGCTAACTGTTGTAGCTTTGTGGATAATGATGCTGCACTCAAAGCTGTGATATCTTCGCCTGCTTCAATCAACTCTAATACAGATGTGCGCTCCATATCTTCATATGCCTTTTTAGCTTTTGAATCTAACTGCACATATTTAATATCGTTGATGACTGGAGGTAGCTCCAAATAGTCACTGGCTTTCATGGATATACATAACCCAGATATTGCCGCCATGATACTGTCATTTGAATCGGATTTAGGTTTATAGGAGTACACCATTTCGCGTGACCTCTGATCAGGCTCGAAATAGTAATCTCTAAATCCTGTATACGTTTTCCCTAATGACTCACCGCGGTCTAATAAATACACTTGGGCCCATAGATCGATTAATCCGTTAGGGGCTGGCGTACCTGTTAACAATACCATTCGCTTGATGTGGTTATGCATATAGGCTAATGATTTAAAGCGCTTAGCTGTGTGGCTCTTAAAAGAACTAGATTCATCCACAACTACCATATCAAATGGCCATGCATTCTTATAGTAATCAACTAACCACGTTACATTCTCACGATTGATAATGTAGATATCAGCTGGTGTGTTTAAAGCCTTAATGCGCTTTTTCAGACTACCTAATACAGTAGATATTCTTAATACACCTACGCCGTCCCATTTTCGTGCTTCTCGTTGCCATGTAGCCTCCGCTACTTTTTTAGGCGCTATAATTAGCACTTTACGAATAGCGAATCGGGAGTATTTCAATTCGTATATGGCAGATAACGTGATAATCGTTTTCCCTAAACCCATATCTAGGAATAGCCCTATCTTATTTTGGTTAATAGTTCTATCAATACAATATTGCTGATACGCATGCGGGATAAACTGCATTACGCTTTCACCCCGAATTCTTCTGTGAATTGCTCCAAATAGCCAGCCACGGCATCTGCACCTTTTAATACAAATACTTTTTGACTTAGATTTTGTAATTCACGGGCTTGGACTCCCTGCAATCGCGAAAGTACGCCTTTGGATGTCTTCAATTCTACGAAATGAATAACACCATTCGGCCATATGACGATACGATCAGGCACACCGACATTACCAGGGGATACAAACTTATACGCTTTACCTCCCGAACGTTTGACACCTGCAACTAATTTTCTCTCGATATCCTTTTCTAACATTTCTCACCTCTGAAATTTTTAAACGTTAACATGTTTACATACGCGTATATGAGGGTTCAAATTAAGGCTGTAAAGGGCATATTTTTTCTTAAAACTCTTTGTTTTGATATTTACCAGTATATAATGTTAACAATGCTAACCAACCTATATGAATATAGATAAATACTGACTTTATGCGTTAACATAGTACGTTAACATTCTCCAAATTCGTTAACATTCTAATGTTAACAAAAATACTGAGAATGTTAACGCTTAATTGAGAATGTTAACGTTATAATTTCAGTTTTGACTCGTTGATTCTGAACCCTCTTTGATGTCCATATTCACCAAATCTCATTAACTGACTTCCGCCCATTGTATATGGGGAGTCCGCCAGTATTTGATTAATTTCCCTGGTCTCGATTTTCTTCATGCGACTCGGGTCGTTACCGAAACATTCCCACCATACCTCTGCTGCACAAATACGGTCACGATATACTAACTCTTGACCCTCGGCAGGTTTAGCATTCATGCTAAGATACGTCCTCCTGGCGCTCCGACTCATCACATTCCAATTTAAAGGCACTTTGATTAATAAAAACTCATTAATCAGCCCTGCTTTGGTATTTGATTCCATGTGCGCCTCTCTAGCCGCATCAGCCAGTTTTAGTACAGCCGGGTCATCCTCGATAATGAGGCTTTCCCCGCTTTTATAACGATACAAGGCCTCCGCCCATAACTGGTCAACTTCTCCCGGAAGATTAACAAATATGTTCTTTCGCGGAGTCGTCATCTCAAGATCAATAGGCCAAAATCGGCGATTACCTGTAATATCTTTTAGGAATTCATATTGATTCGTGCTACCAAAGAACACACACTGCCGTGGATACTCTTGCGTACGTCGGCCATAGGCTTGACGAAATACATCTACTTGACGACTTAGGAATTGCTTGGATGCATTTTCTTCAGCCCTCGAATACCCAGCCATTTCACCGGCTTCTATAATCCATTTACCTTGAATGCCTTCTGCAGCTTCCTTACCCTCAAAGGTATTTAAGCCATCAGCGTACCACTTCTTGCCCATCGTGCGGATAAGAGTACTTTTGCCGATACCTTGACCGCCGATAAGAATTGGCATCGTATCATACTTGCATCCAGGCTCGAACGCTCGCGCTACTGCCGCCGTAAATGACTTTCTAGCGGCTGCACGGGTATATACATTATCCTCAGCCCCTAAGTAGTCGATGAATATGGTATCTAGTCGGGCGATGCCGTCCCAGGATAATCCGTTAAGGTAATCTAGTACTTCATTAAACCCGTTTTGTTCAGCGCACATAATGAGGGCATCCATGATTTTATCTTTGCCGGTGATATCATATTTATTTTCTAGGTACCACCGTAAGCCCGCATCATCTGCGTCTGTCCATATGCGAAGTCCTGGTGTTGGGTTCCATGGTAGGGCTCCTTTTGCCACGTACCTCGAACCAAATCTATCATAGGCGAGTCTACCGACGAGCGCCGGATCATGGTGCATGATTTTAAGCATGTTATCTAGCGTATTCTTAGGACGACCGTTCTCGTCGTACTTCAGAGTAGAACTTTTCATCCAGTCGACGTTTGTCAACGCATTAGGGTCGAGGTCTGATGTCTCGGCATGGGCCGATACGTCCGTGATAATATCAGCAAATACATTTGATGCCGATTCTCGGGCACGGGCCATGTTGAGTTCGTTAACGACTACCGTGTCTTGCATAGCTAGTTTAGCCATAGCCATGTAAGATGGCAGCTTATGCCCAGGTGTCCCATCCTTAGCAGTCTCGTCTAAGCTGTGGAACTTATGCAGCCGGATAAGGTCAAAGGCATTAACTAATTGACCACTACACGGGTCAGTATTATGGTGACTGAACAGGAATGTATCGTCATCATAGATAACCGCCCCGGCTACCGTTGAGCCAGTAACGAACGTTAAGCGGTCCTCGCTGCCGTCAACATCGACATATGCATGAGGTATGAATTTATCAATCGCCTCACGGATACCATATATCCGACAAAATGCACCTACGATACCTGGTTTTTCTCTCGGATCAGCTTGCTTTGCAAGTAGCTGCTTTTCATGTTGCGATGCTTCCTTACCTGGTACTTGTGGCCAAGAACGCACATCTCGCCAATCAGTATATTGGCCGAGCATACCGTCAGTAGATAAGAATGCCTTATCGCCTACATAATATACATATTGCGCATCGTTCGGGCATGATGGCCAATACATGAGCCGAGAAGCTTCGAACGTAGTTCCATCCATCATACCAATGCCGATGAGCTCTGCCAGCTTACGAGCAATAGGCTCATACTCATCAGGTGTCATCGTTCTATCAGTAGGGACGATAACACGTAACCGTGGACGATGCACCGTATGAGAACGGGTTGAATAGATGATATAAGCCATGCCTAGGCTGTCAATCGTGCGAGCGACGTTCTCGGTTTCCCCAGGCGATATGGCATCCATATCAAGAGTAATCAGATCACGCCCAGACACGTTAATAGCTTTACGTTGTAGACCGTTTAAAGTACCACCAACAAAGCCGCCTATGTCCTTTAGCTTGCTTTTCTCAGATTTTGGTAATCTGTGATATTCGTCCACGGTTTCTGTTGTACGAACGGGGATTTTGAGGCGTTCACAAAACTCGGACCACAACATCTCCGTACGGGTCCATTGCTTTGATGTGCGACTCGCACCGATACTGATGGTAATCAGTTTATCGTTTTGCAAGTGTATCCCCTCCTAATCTTTCATATAATAGTCGTTAGTAAAACCTGCTGATGATAGTAGTAGTCCATCTGCCCAAGGTATATCGATTGAGAATATAGCATTAACATCATCCAATGTAGACTCAGCATTCTCCTTGTTGATTTCAAGTACAGCTTCATCATGGATATGCATGATAATTTGATATCCTGCATCCTCCAATCGGCGTAATGTTAACGCTAAACAATCGCGAGCGACTGCTTGTGTAATGTTTTCGACTAATTTGCCTCCATAGGTGCTTTCAGTAACCCATGCAGCGTTTACTTTAGTCTTAAAATGTACAGCATCCTTACCGAACGCATTCTGCTTAATGCTTGGGCTAGGATAAAATAGCTTACGTCCGCTAGGTAACTCAATCGTCATATAACGGTAACCGTATATTGGATCAATTTCCAAACGGAACATAATGCCGTGGTCAAGGCCTATAGGATTCCCGGTAGTAACGGTGTACACGGCCGCATTCTCAACGGCATACCACAAATCTCGTATTCTAGGCGATGCGTTGCGCCATAAATTTACGATTTCAGGTAATTCCTCCTCATGAAGTCCCATATCAAGAGCTCCCATGGCTTTTAACGCATTCACTCCGCCTTGATAGCCGAGTGCCAATTCAGCGACTTTACCTTTTTGTCTAAGGTGACCATTCTCGCCATGTTTAATAACGGGAACCCCAAACATAGATGATGCGGAAGCACAGTATATGTCTCCGCCCTCAGCGAATACTCGCTGCCGCCAATGTTCTCCCGATAACCAGGCGATAACACGAGCCTCAATGGCCGAGAAGTCGGCCACACATAATGTATTGCCCTCTTCAGCAATAATTGAGGTACGAATTAATTGAGATAGCGTATCCGATACGTCACCATATAGAAGTTCTAGCCCTTGACGGTTTTTGGTTTTAACGAGATGCCGAGCCGTGTCGAGGTTTTCGATGTAATTTCTTGGCAGGTTCTGCACCTGGATAAGACGACCCGCCCAGCGTCCGGTACGGTTGGCACCATAGAACTGCAATGTGCCCCTGAGACGAAAATCGGCGCCCATGGCACTATCAGTCATGGTGTATTTAGATACAGATGACTTAGCTAGCTTTTTACGAATCATGAGTACTTTTGCGGCAACGTCATCAGCATCCATCAGAGCATCAGCCACAGTGTCCTTAGTTAACTTTTCAAGACTGACATTAGTATTATTGTTTAGCCAATCAAGTAATTGATTCCGGCTGTTAGGGTTACTAAGTCCTGTGATTTGGTAAGCCTCATTCATCAACATTTCTCGATTTTCCTCATCAATGTATAATGCACCCTCAACCAATTCATGGTCTATGCGCACCCCTCTACTATTGATTTGGATATCAAGATGCCAATCTTTCCACGTATCATCAGGTACAGGGAAAGAGGCTAATCTGTGATAACATTCCATCTCAGTCACAACGTCCTGGCGGTTGTACTCGATAAAAGCATTCCATTTATCCATATCGTGTCTAGGTAGATTACGTGCACGGCCCCCATTTCGTTTGGTAGGCTTACATGGTGTACAAAAGTACTTGATAAGTGCTTTCCCCGATGTGTCCTTTTTCTTATCCTGGGGTAGCCCCAGGGCCTTGCCTAGTAAGGCTAGGCCCATAGGGTATCCTAAGTAGGCACCGTGAATCATCGTGCACTGCCACTGATCAACAGATGTAAGTAAACCTGCACGATTTAGACACGTAATTTCAAATTGTGCATTGTAAGCGTGCTTGATTACATCTGGGCTTAATAAATCACGAATTACACTGTCAGGAATTACTCCTCCCTGCGCTAGATCTACAACTTCAACAGGACCAAAGTCGTAGGAATACGCAAATAGTAATATGGCGAAATCAGGCGATTCAGTATATTTGTACACTCCGAATGAGATATCAGTCGATGAATATGTTTCTATATCAATACTTAGATGCCTCATATCAGGCACCTATTAGTAAGGTTGACCAGTTACAGGGTTAATCCCTACAGGAGCCTGTTGTACAGATTGCTGAGGTGTCGTAGCATATGCCGGTTGTACATAACCCTGTTGAGTTGCTTGTTGTTGCACAGGTTGACCTGCTGCTACAGGAGCACCGGTATAAACATTAGCCGCACTGCCTTGAGGTGCACCAAATACAGAGGATGCTGCAACAGGCATACTGCCCAACGCTTCACCATCGCGTACTTTTTGAACAGGGCCCAAACCACATCCGATACCAGTGGATTGATTGGAGTAGAAGAAGAATCGAACGAGTACATTGACATACATGCCGGAGTATACTTGTGTAGGATTTGTGAGAGGATTACCTTGAAGATCTACTACTTCAACTTTATAGCTAGCATCTTGCGCTGCTGTAAATACCCAATGACCTTTACATTCAGGGCCAAATTCCTTACCAGATTGTGTGTAACCATCACCGTCATGAATTGGCACTTTTGGCTGTGCTGGAACACGTGCGCCGAATTTAGTACGAGCTGATTGGATAGCAGCTTCGATAGCATTCATGAGAGCTTGGTGTTGAGCTACATCAGTTTTAGGTAAAAGAATAGTAGCTGAATATCTAGGTTTAGCGCCAGGCTGTGTGGAATTAGCCCAAGGTTCTAATAGATGGCAATAGGATACACGAACATTTTGCAATAATACTTCAGTTGGTTGTGGAACGAATGACATAATTAATTACCTCCATTATTATCATTAGATACATTAAATATTTGCGCCGCAGTAGGTTGATTGGTAATCCGAGGGCGCTTATCGGATTCCTCAACTAGGGTAGGCTTGCCTGCTTTCTTAACTATCATGTCGCCTACCATATCATTAAATTGGGTTTTACCGATGGTCTTTTCCATCTGAGCCAATGTTAATGTCTTACGTTCATACAGAATGCTTTCATCGATGCCAGCTTTAATTAAAGTATCAATAGCAGCATCAGTGTCTTGAAAAGCTCGACTACCACGACCCTCTACGGCTTTCCAGCCTGGGACTGTCACCCCATTAAGAGATTCGGTGAGTGCGTAGTCTTTCATATCTTCGAGCCAAGCAGCGACGTCTTTACCCCGACGAAGGTATTCACCGAGTTCTGTCATCGAGATAAGTCGAGGATCATGATTAGAAACTAGCGCACTGTGCAATGAGTCGTTTGCATCATATCGGGCTTTACACTGTTGTTTTGCCCTACAGAATCTGCACCAGTCACCGGGTTCAAATTTACCGTTACCAGACATAGCCTCGTCTGCACGAGGTTTGACAAAAGTATTACCCCAATCCAGTAGTTCTGCCGTAGGGATTTCCCATTCGCTGATATTATTAACACGGGGCTGCACGATAGTCATTTTGACCGTATTGAACATATAGAGTAAGCTATACGCATCAATCGCACCGAGGGCATATAGCATCATTTGCGGATTGTGTTCCGCATCAACGACTACCCCTTTTCCATGCTTATAATCAACGATGTGCAAGGTGTCCCCAGATAGGATGATACAGTCAGCCGTGCCGAATCCATCAGGTACATAGCGACTAAAATCAACGCGTTTTTCAATGGCTACTACAGGAGTTGCCGTGCAGTCTAACATAACACCTTTGACATATTCGAGATAGGCTTCCGAAGTATCATCCATTTCTGGTTGCCACAGCTCATCCTTTTTGATTTTGTTGAATTTGCGAGTGTATGTGGATTTAGCCATGGCCGTGGTATACTTCTGTAGTTTTAACTCACACAGTTCATGCGCCAGGGTTCCTTCCTTTGCATACACAGATGTGCTATCGGGAAAGTTCTCCTCTAGGAGAGGGGCGGCTGTACAATGCAGCCACCGGTGTGCCCCCGATGCGTTTAATAATGCATGTGATCGAGGTGCCATTAGATTCTTGCCCCCAATCCTCTAATTGCATTTACTAATTCAGGGTATCTCTCCTCAGGTACTTGACCCAAGTATTGAACACCGAATTGTGTCATTAATTGTTGCAATTCTATAGCTTTTCCAGCATCAAGCAATGGCGCAAGAGCCGCTTGAATTTCAGGCAATGTATACTTCTTAACTTCCTGAGATACAGGAGCGGTAACAGTTGTTTGTACCGGTGTATTAGTGTTCACGTTGACAGCTGGTGCGGTAACGGCTACTTGAGTAGGAGTAACTTGTACAGCGGCATTAGATGTCACCATAGATACAGAGTCCGGTTGCATAGCTACTGTTGTAGTAGGTACACCTTGAATTGTAGCTTGCGGTGCAAGATTAGATACATCCATAGAAGGTGCCTCTACTACAGATACTACTGTGTCGACTATACCAGGGGCTTTATCATCCATAGCTCTATCGTTATCTACAAAACTTCTAAATTGAGATAGCACAGCTTTTAGTTGATTATATACATCTAGTACATTAACTCCTTGAACTTCAACTTTAATCATTATTTAACTCCTCCTGAATATTAATAATTGATTGGTTATAATACGATTCTTTTAGCTCGAACCCTAAAGCCCTACGGCCCATACGAAGTGCCATAACTGGGACCGTACCAATACCAGCAAATGGATCAAGTACGATATCATTTGGATTACTCCACAATTCTATGCATCGAGCCACAGTATCTAGCTGCAGCGGGCAAATATGACGTTCGTCCTTATTGTCACGAGCTGCTTTATAATTCAGAGTATGTGTTTGACGGATATCGGCCCATACAGGATTAGCATATCGGCGCCATACCTGATGGCTATACATAGGCTCCGTATTGTATTTTTGCTTTTTATCAAACAAATCTGGATTGGGTGCAGGTCGTTCAATTCCTTTGATTCCCTCAGGTTCCTCCTGCCCGAAAAACTGGGTAAACCCTTCCGGGTGTGCAATAGGCTCTGGATTGTCACCAGGTTTACGCAACGTCACGATGTAATCAGGCGCCCCCATTCTACACATGGCAGAATCTTTTACAATTTGCTTGTGCAAAAGTCCTAGCGCCTTTGTCCGAGTAGCCTCAATGAGAGGGTCTTTCCAAATCGTGACTCGGGAATGCATCACGAATCCAGCATCCTGAAAGGCTCGAATAATGTCACCAGGAAAGTCTTTCATTCCGATAACACCGTCTCTGGATTTCGTGAGTGGTAAATCCATACAATGGACCGATACTAATCGTCCAGGCATTATTACACGATGTAATTCAGTAATTAAATACTTGAAGTGCTGCCAAAACTCGCTATCAGTAGATGAGTTGCCCATATCCCTATCAGAATTAGAGTAAACATACAAGCTACTAAATGGAGGGCTAAATATAGAGTAATGAACGCTATCATCAGGTAGCCCTTTCAGCACTTCTACTGAGTCGCCATTATAGATTGCAAATCGGGACTCAATTAACTGATTTAGCACGTTCACGTTGTAGGTCCTCCTTTGCTTTCTTATTTAGCGCTTGCAGCGTTGCGACTCCAGCAAGAGCGGCTATAGCTTTATTCATGCCTGCATCAACAGCTAATTTAGTTAATTTGGCTGCTTTTAACTCATTGATGTGGATGACTCTTATGTTATGAGCCTTAGCATAAGCTAGCTCTAAATTGCACCCGGTTGAGTTCTCCCAGCCGTTGCACATTATGATTGCGTCACAACCACTTAGAAGGTCAATGCACCAGCCTATGCCAGTATCATAATCGACCTTATTGTACAGATGCCCCAATATATGTATGGGCGATAGGAATATGTTATGCGTATCACTACCAAAAGGTTCTTTTATTGGAAATACGCCCATATCGTCCTGCAGCCACTTTAATACAGAGTCAGCATTCTTTTTATTTTTAGCCAATCCTCCGAATGGATGGCTAACGTAAATTTTAGTCATATAACAGCCCTCATTTCTGCCCAGTTAGGTAACACCATCGGCACACACGGATTGTATTCCGTTGATTCTCGTCTAGTTTTAGATAATTCGGTACGAACAGCATCACGGGTTAGCGCAATCATAGCGTCCCTCATTTTAATAGCATCCGCTTCCTTACGTTCGATATTTGCTTTAACCGCGCCCTCCTTTTCGGAGATTACGATATATGCGTTCACCTCATGCTTCTGGCCAAATCGCCAGCATCGACGAAGCGCTTGATAATACTGCTCGTAGCTATCAGATAGCCCAACAAATATCATATTGTGGCAGTTTTGCCAGTTCATTCCGAAACCAGCGATACTAGGTTTTGTTACCAAACATTTTAAAAATCCTGAACCAAAACCTAACATCATGCCCTGCTTTCGAGTTGCCTTATCACTACCTTTAACATCCTCTGCGAGATCAATCATTTCTTTCAGCGTAGTCGATTCATCGTTAAGGTCACACCACACTAGCCATTGCTCATTAGATGCATTGACTAAATCAGCTGCTGCTCTACATCTTGATTCAAGAGATGCTTTGCGGGCTCTGCGGCGTTCCAGTAGCGATAAAGTAGGGACATCCTCACCTGTTTTATCAACGACAATTTCATGCACATGTAACTCGGGTAACTCATATCCGTCATCGTCGTATCCCAGAGATGCTGGGTTATCTAGCACAACCGCCCATGATGCCATCCACTCCCAAAAGGTATTTTCTGCATGGCCTTTTAATCGCCATTTAGCGGTATCACTACCATCGTGCGTGAAATACATAGATAGCATCTCATTACGGCTCATGATGCCGAGGAACTCCGCATGATTGCCAAGCTCCATATAGTCATTTGGAGCAGGTGTTGCTGTACACGCCAGCCGATATGGTGTATTACTGAATCGATTTATTAAATCCGTACGTACTTTACCAGTAAATGACTTTAGGATACTCGATTCATCAAGCACGACACCTATCAGATTATCGGTATTAAATCGGCCCAATTTCTCGTAATTCGTAATATTAACGCCTGGTACAATGTCATCATCGGATTCGCATATAGTCACGGGAATATCGAAACGTTCACCCTCGGACTGTGTTTGAGAGGCCACAGCTAGCGGTGCTAATATGAGTACTGATCCACCCGTGTGTAGATAAATCTCATGCGCCCAGGACAATTGCATTAAAGTTTTACCTAGACCGCAATCTGCAAATATGGCAGCTTTACCTTTTGCCAAGGCCCATTTAACAATATCTCGTTGAAAGTCAAATAGGTGTTTGTTTAGCATATTCGCATCAATAACAAATCCATGAGATTCTGACATTTTAGACTTTGAGTTGATGAAAGCGTTATAATTCATCGACAGACGCCTTTACAGATTCATACTCAGTAAGTAATGCCGAGAATTCTGGATTATCTTTTGCAAGTAATCGATACATAGTCAAGCGCTCAGCATTCTTAGCCTTTTGTTCGAGTTTCTTTTCTATGTCCTCCAACTTAGATCGATCGCTTTCGCGTTTATCACATTTAGAAGTATCGATAACTGCAATGACCTGTTTGACTACATTCCCTTTGAAACCTTGCATCCGAACAGTATCAAGGTCTTTTGCCTTTTTCAAAACGCGTGCAACGCCTAGTCCATTTCTTGATTTAACAACAACCCAATCGCCAATACCAATGTTATCGATTGGAACATTTGTATCGGATTCGTAATATCTAAACCAAAATTCATCTGGGTTATGCACAGGTGTGTTATTTTGCCAGTAATAATCACTGGTATCGTAAGTAACTAATAGGAATTCCATAATACGTCCTTTCTGTGGTATACTTTAAATGGATATTTTTCTAATTTGAGCTTGTTGATGTTGCCGCATCATCAGGCTCATTTTTTATGCCCAAAACCTCACATTCATCAGGAATGCAATACTCTCGTTTTGGACAGGTACTACAATTTCGCAATTTAATCACCACCTTTCAAAGCGCTTAAATCAAGCACCATCTCCGGCTTCCTATTTTCCCATGTGTAATAATCTAAGCCTGCTTCTTTTAACGCATCCGCAGCAGCTCTACCTGTTTGTGCTTCATCAATAATTCTGTAAGCACTTTGTCTAGCATTACGTACTTTTGCTAGTCGTTCCACGAATGGATTTAATAGTTCACAAATTGAAGCCCATGCTTTTGGTGGTTCATTATAGAAGCTCTTACCTCGACTAATCATACGATCGATTAAAAAGTCCGAAGCCGGAATACTAGCCAAAACGCTATCACCAAACCCTGCTTGTTTAATTTCTCTAGCAGCTTTCCGTGCTCCGGATAGAGCCTCTTCTAAACGCTTAAAGGCATCTAGCGATTTAATTTCTTGAGTCAATAGAGCTTCGTATTCATTTTCAATTGCATCGGTTTTCTCAGAACTAACACGAGATACGAAGTTCCTTATTTTTTGTTTACTGATATAAGGTTTTGTCATTTTCTGTCTCCTTTTAGTTGTAATAAGGGTTTTTACAATAATCACCGTGAGTTCTCACTCTTGGGATGTACGTGACATCTTCCTGCTCTTCTGCGTGAACTTCTGCCATATCTTTTTTAAATCCGTATAGAGATATAACTAGTCCGATTAACGATTGCAATATGAACTGTTCCCATCCAATTTGGTCGAGTTCTAAGGCTCCCATGGAACCTGCAACCAAAAACGTGCCAATTAACATATAGCCCATAATTTGATCTCCTTTATAACATCATCATTGATAAAATAGATGCTACTGCAGCTGCAGCTAAGCTTAAATGCATTCCTGCGTCAATCCATGTCATGATTAATTCCTCCTAATGAATTCCTGCGGATTTAAACTCCGCATCAACTACTTTCACATCCCAGCCTAAAGAATGGATAAGGAATGTCCTAAACCCCTCTTTATCGATGACAAAGCTTCGGGATTTCTTACCGGACGACTGCCAGGCGTATGCGAACGGGAATCGGTCTCTTGCGATGCCCTCTCGGATAGCTGTTAGACTAACACCGAGCACGGTCGACATTTGCGCAACTGAAATCACTTTTTTAATCATGTGCATTGCCCCTCCTTTCATATAACTTTTAAAATCATTCTGATTTCTTGGCCTACTTGTAAACGATCTTTAAAAGTATCTTGATTACGGAAATCCTCCATATAAACTTCTAGCATCTCTCGGTATATTGCTGCTTTGAAGCTTTCTGGTTTTTCCACATCTTCTCGATACGGCTTTAAAATTGTAACAGGCTTACCGAATTCATAGTCGATAAAGCCCCTAGCCTTTAGCCGGGCTTTCATAGTTCTAATCTTACCGTTCGGCCATCCAAGTAAATTTTCTATTTCTCCGTTGGTCTGCAACCCGCTATCACGGTAAGCGTTATACAGAATTTCCATATCTGTCATTTACTGCCCTCCTATTTTTTATATCAATACTAAATTTCGTATTCAGGAGGTAAAAAAAAGTTCATCAATCGGCATATCTGTTTGTAAAGCTTCCTGCACGTCTTTACATTCGTTTAATGTCAATGGGTACTTCCCATTTAACTTATCTAAAATTGTTGCGTATCTCACGCCTAATTTTTCAGCGAGCATCTTTTTAGACCAGCCTTTTCTTGCCAACTCTGCATTTAAGTTAGGGTACATATTCTCACCTCTTTTCTTATGTAATATTAAATTTTATATCAGTAATTCGATATTTCGTATCACCTCATGTCTGTAGTATAATACGAGATTTCGTATTTGTCTAATAAACTTTCGTTTAAATACGTTTAATAGCAATTTAAATATGTTATTTCGTATTTATATATTGAAATTTCGTATTTTTGTATGCTATTATATATGTAAGTTATAAATAGGAGTAATACACTATGACTAGAGAAGAATATTTAAAGCAACTTATACTTGAAGATTCAGGCACAGTAAAGGACTTTGCTCAAAAAATTGACATGCCTTACACCACATTACACTCCATATTGAAAAATGTAGGTGGTGCTGCAATCGATAAAATTATTAAAATTTGTAACGGGCTTGGTATTACGGCAGACGATTTGGCTAATATAGGGGAGTCATACACCGAAGGCTACTACACAGACCGAGAAGCCGCTGAATTCGCCGAGTACCTACGCACACGACCGGGAGCTCGTATGCTCTTCTCTGCCGCTAAAGATATAAGTAAGGAGGAAATGGAAGAAACAGTCAAATACATTGAATTCTTAAAATCCAAGCATAAGTAATATCTACAAGGGAGAGTGATATTATTGATTATTAATTTAATTTATTGTGACTTACCTAATGCTAAAGCGGTTTCTGAAGAGTCAGATGATGTAGATACTCATAATATCTACATAAACAAAAACCTCTCTCATGATCGTATGAGGGATGAAATAAAACATGAGCTAAGTCATATTATTCGTGATGACTTTTATGTTGATCATCATGTTAATTTAGTCGAGCGTATGGTTAGACTATCTCAACTTGAAGATGGCGACCTTAACGGAATCGACTTTTATCATCATATTATTTAACACAGGGAGATATAAAAATGAAATTGCGTAAATTATTGCCTTTAATGGTTATGTTCAGCCTATCTGTAAGTACTTCTTTTGCCGCACAGTTTATCGATGTAACTTCGGATGCATACAATCAAATATGGAGTGCTGGCCAATCATACAAGACGGACCGCAAATTAGAAAATCCTGTCAATTACGGTGTTGAACTTCGGAGTGGCGCAGGCGGTGCGGCCGTATTAATTACACCTGGCACAATCGCAAAGTACATCGCTTACTCTAAAGACGAGCGCCTAATATTTCCTGGAGAAGCATTTAAGAGCGCAGTAGTAAATAGCAATGACTATGTATATATTGCCACTTATGCAATGCATCTTAAGAACCCATTAGCCGGTACTGTAGCTCAACAAGTGCCATCACAGCGATTACTTATTGAAAAAGACGGTAAGTATATTATGCCTGAACAGATGAACTCAGTTATATATGACGCAATGCCACATAGCTATGCTATCGTTTATTACGCTTTCCCTAAAAATGTAGTGCTTAACACACCGTATACAATTAAGTTCATCAACGGCAATGGCGATAAAATTGAAATCCCTATTACTGCAGAAAAGATAGCGGATATCATCGATAAAGAAAATAACTTAGTATTTAAGTCTAATTAAATAAAAAAAATAAGCCCTCACCGCAGTGAGGGCTATTAAAAATTTCATACCTTAGAGGTACTCTATTTTTACTCCACAATCATTATAGCATACCTCTAAGGCTAATCACTATACCAAGGAGGATATATTATGGCCATGAAACGTGCCAACGGTACTGGCACCGTATATAAGATGAAACATAAGGCTTTGCGTAAGCCATATCGAGCCGTGGTGACCCTTGGGTATAACTCTGAGGGTAAACCCTTACGTAAATCAATAGGCACCTTTGCGACGCAAAAAGAAGCATATAATGCACTATCTGCTTATGACGCTAACGCCCCGCAATACGAGACCAAGGATACAACCTTTGGCCAATGTTGGGAATGGATGATTGAAGATAAGATGCGCAAAGGGGTACAACTAGACAAAGGCGGTTACCCTCACAATAAAAAGAAAATGCTACATCTTATGAATATCCCCATTAAAAATATTAGATTAGCCCATCTACAAGCAATTATTGATGATCATAGCCACATGAGCGGGCCTGCGTTAGCACAGATTAAAACAGCCATGAACGGATGTTTTCTGGCAGCCATACGAAATGACATTGTTGACAAAAACTACGCTAGCCTAGTCACGTTGCCCGCAAAAGAAAAGTCAACTTTACATAAGCCATTTTTACCGGCAGAGATTTATAATTTATGGCAATTATCGAATACAGATGAATATGCAAGAATCATGTTATGCTTAATATACACAGGCATGCGACCTGGCGAAATTAAGTCAATAAAATTTGCTGATGTGCATATAAAGGAACGCTATATGATTGGCGGTATTAAAACGGATGCGAGTAAAAACCGCATCATACCGATAGCCAATTGTATTATGCCATTTATAAGAAAATGGTACAGCGCGAGTCGATTCGAGCACGGAGAGTATATGCTTCCGACATCCACGCCTAAAAACATACAAATGGCGCTCAGCCGGTATTTAAAAATGAAAGTACCAGGGCATTTACCCCATGACGGGAGACATACATTCGCCACTCTTCTTACACAGATAGGCACGTCCGATGCTATGACAAAAACGCTAATGGGGCATTCGCATAAAGATGTTACAAATCAGGTGTATATTCATAGAGACGTCGATGAATTGATATCCGTTGTTAACCAAATACCGCATGGCGAGGCGATATTATCTGTGAAGGATGTTATCAAAAGGCATGAAGGTTGAGCAACGGTTGAGCAACCGATTAAATTTCAAAGAATTTTAGCCGATTTATAAAACGAAGAACCCAGTAAACATCGATGTCTACTGGGTTCTTTAAATGAAATTCTATATATCCCTTACATATATACGTGAAATTGATGATTTTTACAAATAACACGTTCCCCAACGTGTCATTTATTCCACATCTATATTGTATACTATTCCCAATTTCTAATCAAGAATCTTTTCATAAAACTTTCATAAATTATTTTAAAAGTTTCAATATATCTATACCACCTTATGTTGCCATAAGCCACCGATGAATCGGATATACGCACAAACTAAACGTAGCGATTGATCTAAACATAGAGAAATCCATGCCCCATATAGACCAAGGCCCAATGTAATACATAGTATATAGGTAATGATTGGGCGAATAACAGCAACACTAATTAATGAATACTTCATGATATAGAAGGTATCACCTGCACCTTTCAACACGCCTGCAAAGACCTGTTGTAATGCTTGAGGAAAGGCAGCGATAGCCATAATGCCCATCAATGCCGTAGCTAATGCGACAACCTCGCTTTCACGAGTATAGGCTTGTACCAGCAAATGACCGGCACTAATAAAAATGAGACTGCTAACGAACCCCACAAATAAACCCATGCGAGCACCGATACGACCAAAAGCCTTCGCTAAATCCGGCCGTTTATGTCCTAAGTTTTGCCCCGTATGAGAAGCACCGGCAAAGCCAAGGCCCATAGCGAAGTAATAGAATATATCCATCAAGTTCATACACACATAATGTGCAGCCAACGGCACGGCACCAAGGGATGCCACAATCATGGTATATGTATACATACCAAAACGTTCAAAGAACTGCTCCCCTAAAGAGCTACCTCCTACGTGGAATACCGTATGAAGTACGGAACGCTCAAAGCGCCATTTTGATGGATGCAACAAGGTGAGACCCGTCTTAGTACGTTGCGAAATAGCCCGCAACAACAATGCTGCAATAACAACACTACTAATGAGCGTCGAAATACCAGCCCCCATGACACCAAATTCTGGAAAAAAGGCAATACCATAGATCAAGAAGAAATTCATAATTGTATTTAAGATATTCCCCACCACATTGGATTTAAAAATGACCTTTGTGTTGCCATATCCAATGAGGGCACCTCCTACAATTTGACTAAAGGACTGAAATACAAGGCTCATAACAATGAACCGACCATACCAAACAGCCGTTTCAATATAACCATCCTCTGCTCCCGTAAATCGCAAAATATGCTCTAAATTAAATAGGCACATAGCGAGCAATGGAATATAAATTAAAAAGTTCAGTAGTATGGATTGCTTGAGCACTGCATTCATGCCATCTACATCACCTTCACCACGACGGCGGGCAATAATTGCGGTGACTGCAATCGATAAGGCCCGGCAAATGACGAGCATAACCATTTCTGGTTGTCCCATGATACCTACAGAAGCCAGTGCAGAGGCACCCAAGGAGCCAACCATAGCCAAATCAATGGCAGTCATCAACTGCATCATGAGTCCTTGCAAGGTCGCAGGCCAAGCAATTTTTAAGTATTTATTATATAAGTTTTTTGTAGTATCTACCGGTCCCAGTCGATCCTTCATCGGTAATATGGTATCTACTGAGAACCAGCGTTGTAATGATGTTAACATAATGACTCCCCATAATAAACCTCAAGAGATTACATTAAACTTTCCATAATATCACCGTATTATATCATATAACATATGAGAAGTCATTCATATGTTATGCAATTTAAATAATAACTTATATCAAAAATGCAAAGAACCCCCTTGCATACGCTTTATACCCAACAGGGTATAAGTATCGTAGTTAAGAGGGTTCTTATTTTTATCCCAAGATTATCATAGATTTATAATTTGATTTTTATTATCAATTATTTATAGCTTAGCCTTTGGATGCTAACAATTTATCTACTGCTGCTTTCAAATCATCTAAGCCCTTCTTCGTTTCTGCCAATTCACGACGTTGTTGTTCGTTCTCAGCTTCTAACGTAGTCAGACGAGCCGCTTGATCAGCGATAACATATTTTTGTTCCGCATTTTCCTTTTTAAGGCTAGATACTTCATCTTGCATTACATACACAGAGCTAATAGGGCCTGCTTTGTAACGATCTGGAATATTTTTCTTTTCTGGGCTGTAACCAAATTTATGAGTTACACCAGCATTAACCATATTATGGTTGCCACCAACGGAAACGCCTACGTTGAACATAGTGTTTTCATTTGTGTAATGCGCAAGGCCAAGAGCTGCCGCAGTTTCACCGCGATAGTTACCTACACCAGCCATTACTTGCGTTGGTTCCAATGGATCGTATTGAATAGGTTTCAATGCTGCCATTGCTGCTGCGTGAGCACCAACATGTTGTACTTCACCTGCTATTTGATTGATAGCTTGGCTAGTATTTGCATTGGATGCATTTAATTGAGATACATTCACTGCATCTGTTGGATCCGTACCAGGTGCTACGCCTTTAATTTGGTTGTTACCATTATTTAGGCCATCCTTAGTTAAGGATACAGGGCCTGCATGTGGATTCGTAGGATTTGCACTACCTGGTGTAATCGTCATACCATTACCATTTGTTACAGTTGTATTCCCTGCTGCATCTTTAAATGTAGCAGACTTCATGTCTGTAAGTTCTGGATTTACTGCATAACTGATGGTTTTTCCAGCTTGGCTTACCATCATATTATTACCCGCTTTGAAAGTCACCGTTTCATTTGGCTTAATCTTTTCAGGGGTTGCAGCTGGCGTACTATTCACACCAGAACCTTCCGTACCAATTGTTGCATCCCAGCCTGCATTTGCTACAGCAGATTTTACTTGGTCTTCAGTAGCAGCACGGCCAGAAGTAATGTTATTTGGATCCCAAGCTTTATTTGTTAAACCTGTAACAACACCATCTTTACCGTTTACAGCTACAGGATTTGTACCACCTGTAGTAATGATACCATCTTTACCATCGATACCTACAGTACCAATACCTGCCTGTCCGTCTTTGCCATTAAGTGTAATCTTATCTGCTACTTTCACAGAGCCGTTCACGCCATCAATAGCAACGGCATTATTACCATCGCCAGCTTTCACAGTACCATTCGTACCATCTACAGTAATCGCCTTAGTTGGATCAGCAGCACCTAATGTAATCTTGTCATTCAACTTATTATCATAAACTGTATGACCATCGGCAGCAATTGTCTTAGTTAATACAATATTGCCCTTCGTACTACCTGCAATTTCACCATTATTAGCAGTCAATTCAGTAGTGGACTTAGCAGCATACTCTTTCAACTGACCAACATTAACTGCATCTGTATTCGCCACACCAGCCGCAACATTCACAATCTTATTCTTGCCATTATCGAGGCCATTGCTAGTCAAGGAAACCGTATCTTTACCAGTTTTTGTAATCGTTATGCCATCTTTAGTGAAAGTTGCATTGTTGCCAGCAGCATCTTTAACAGTTACTCCCTTAGCATCAGCCTTAGTTTCATCACCAGCTGCATTTTTCAATGTATTACTAGTTGCATTGGATACATTAGTATTACCTGCGCCATCATTAATTACATTTTTATCAGCTGTAGATGTGTTCGTCTTAGCACCATCAGTGATAGTGGTACCTGCTGCAGTTGTAGCAGTTGATTTATTGCCATCTACAACAGTGTTACCCGCTGCATTAGATGTATTTGTTTTACCACCATCTGTTTGAACGATGCTATCACCTTTGATAACAGTTGTTTTACCGCCTGTTGCTTCAAAGGTTGCAGAATTCATCTTAGTAAGGTCTTTATTCAAGGAATAAGATACTGTTTTGCCATTTTGGTCGATGACAAGGTTATCTCCGGCTTGAAGTTTTACTTCTTCACCACTGGATACCTTAGTTGAAGCAGCACCATTAGATACACCGCTAGAACCAGCAACGGTACCAGTATTCACCTTCCAACCAGCGCCTACTGCATCAGATACTTGTTGCAATTGATCTTCTGTAGCAGCACGGCCAGATACAGCCTTTGTTACGCCAGGCATCCAAGTTTTGTTAGTTAAACCAGTCACAGTGCCAGCTGCGCCATCTAATTTAATAGTATTAGCACCACCTGTAATGATACTGTTATTCACACCATCAATAACAGCAGTACCAGCCGTTACCTTACCCGCAGTACCATCAACAGTTACCTTATTAGCACCAGTACCAGTTGTGATTATATCTTTAGTAATAACTGTGCTGTTACCAGCATTATCTTTAACAATCACTGTACTAGCTGTTACTTCTGTTGTATTAGTGCCATCATCGATTACATTACTATCTACAGTAGATTTGTTGGACTTATTACCATCTTTAATAACTTGTCCAGCTGCTGTAGTTTCTGTGGATTTAGTACCATCAGCTACAGTATTACCACCGGCAGTAGAAGTATTCGTCTGCGTACCTGCAGTTTGTGTAATACTGTTGCCAGTAATGACTGTTGTATTACTGCCTGTACCAAGGAATGT
>ERZ772779.67-NODE-67-length-45643-cov-27.966790_pt1 | contig 45643 bp, 50 predicted proteins | sample MGYA00511360_ERZ772779 | MGnify/ENA primary metagenome ERZ772779 (study PRJEB29015, sample SAMEA2738112) | human oral metagenome | biome: human oral; feature: human-associated habitat; material: saliva | place: China | collected 2231 ...
ATCAATGGTCACCGGAACAGATTTCAGAGAGACTAAAACTGGAACATGCGAGTTTTAGCATTAGTTATTCGACAATTTATAGAGCTATCTATGCAAGAATGTTTGACTCAAAAGCCGAACGCAAATCGAATGGTAATCGAGGTGCAATACGGAAACTTAGACATAGAGGGAAAACTCGTCATACTAAGGAACATACTGAAAAACGTGGCAAAATAGTTATTAGCAACAATCTATCAGAGCGACCTGCCGAGGCAGATAGTCGGTCACGTATTGGGGATTGGGAAGGTGATACTGTTGCCGGAAAGAGAAATGGTCCTTGTCTAGTTACACTCGCAGACCGAAAAAGTCGATTTCTTCTATGCATGAAGGCAGAAAAGAAGACTTCCACTCTTGTGAGTGAGGTTATGATTAAATGTCTTAAAGAACAGCCATTATTCTCCATTACTCCAGATCGTGGAAAGGAATTTGCAAAGCATGCAGAAACATCGGCTGCATTGAATAATGTGCAATTCTACTTTCCACAGCCACACCAGCCTTGGCAACGTGGAACAAACGAAAATACTAACGGTTTAATTCGCGAATACTTCCCGAAAGGAACCGATCTTTCAAAGTACAGCGATGAATATATACAAAGCAAAGTGGATGAATTAAACAAACGACCTCGAAAATGCTTAGGCTACCTAACTCCTTATGAGGTTTATTATTCAACCTCGTTGCACTTGACTTGACAATTCAAGATATAAAAAAACCGCTGAAATCAACGGTTTTTCATTTGGCTAGGGTAGCAGGATTCGAACCTGCGCATGACGGAATCAGAATCCGTTGCCTTACCGCTTGGCGATACCCCAACGATTGGAGGCGACACCCAGATTTGAACTGGGGAATAAAGGTTTTGCAGACCTCTGCCTTACCACTTGGCTATGTCGCCGAATTATATGGGGTGGATAGTGGGATTCGAACCCACGCATACAGGAGCCACAACCCTGGGTCTTAACCACTTGACGATACCCACCATATTAGCTTATAAATATAAAAATTGGCGACCTGGAACGGGCTCGAACCGTCGACCTCCAGCGTGACAGGCTGGCATTCTAACCAACTGAACTACCAGGCCGCAATGATGGTGGGCGTTATAGGGCTCGAACCTATGACCCCCTGCTTGTAAGGCAGGTGCTCTCCCAGCTGAGCTAAACGCCCTCAATTGCTTCCATCGTTGTCCGACGCACTTACATATTATAGAGTGTCGTCTTGACATTGTCAAGAACTTTTTCTCTTGAGTGCTAATTCGGATATTTCCTTGGATAACTCAGCTATATGAATTTACCATATTTTATTATGCTTGTCAATAATAAAAACGACATTAATCGAATTTTATTCATAATATATTCAACTTAATGTTCTAAGCCTATTATTTTACCCCTCAATTGGAATCGCTTTGAGTTTGTCCTCACATATTTTGATTGAAGCTTGTCCCCTGCTCAGGTTATCTATTGCTTCTTTCAACTCTTCTAGTCTTTCTGGATCAAAGTCTATTTCTACTAACACTGCATCTTGAAATTCAGTTGATACAATCTCCATATAAAATGGAAGACTTAGTTTTATTAGCTTGCTATATGATGAATAGTCAATCCTAGCTTTGATGCTAGAAATCTTATATACCTCACAGAGCCCTGAAGCTTTGATTGCCTCAAGCGTGCTATCAGTGTATGCTCTTACGAGTCCACCAGTACCAAGTTTTTTTCCACCAAAATAGCGGGTAACCACAACAACCGTATTAGTTATACCTTGCTCCTCTAAAACCTTTAGAATCGGCATTCCGGCTGTTCCTTGAGGTTCTCCGTCGTCAGTTGCCCATTTGAGTTCCATTTTCGGACCTATAACAAAGGAAGATACATTGTGCGTTGCGTCCTTGTACTCTGCTTTTATCATTTGAATAAAGGCTTCTGCTTCTTCCCTATTGTTTGCATGAGAAATGTGCGAAATGAACCTTGATTTTTCTATGTTTAGCTCAGCTTGTGCTGCATCTTTTATGGTTTTATACTCTGCTTCCATTTACAATAAATTCCTTATAGTAGAAAGACCGCAGATTAAAACCTGCGGTCCTTGAAATATCTAGTAAATTAAATTTCTACCTTCTCGATCTCTTCTCTCAAGAACTCGTTTGTGATCTTGATTCTTGTTCCCTTCATTCCGAGAGATCTTGACTCAATAACACCAGCACTCTCTAGCTTACGAAGAGCGTTTACAATTACTGAACGTGTGATTCCTGACATGTCAGCAATCTTGCTTGCAACGAGAAGTCCTTCGTTTCCATTGAGTTCCTCAAAAATCTTAATAACAGCCTCAAGCTCGGAGTATGACAATGTCTCAAGTGCTACGCTTACTGCAGCCTTTAGTCTGTTGTCTTCCTCTTCTTCAAGTGCGATTCCTCTTGTTACCTCAATACCAACTACTGTTGCACCATATTCACAGATAGCTAAATCCTCGTCTGTAAATGCCTCACTTGCTCTTACATATAAAAGTGTAGCAACTCTCTTACCACCAAAGATAACTGGTACGATTGTGTGGTACTTAGATGATAGTGAGTATCCTTCTCCATAGATGTTCTTGATAGCATCGTTTGTTAGATTCTCACAAGCCTCTTTGCGCTCAAGGAACTTGTCGTTGAACTCCTTAGGTAGCTCGAAGTGTCCTCCCTCTACCTTTACTAGTGGTGCTTCTTCACCGTCGTCAAACTTCGCTGCTAACACCTTACCTCTCTTGTTCAGGATATATACATTTGCATTTAGCATGTCGTACAGTATATTGCATAGTTCATCAAAAGATACAAATCCTGATGTACTCTCTGATAGTACATTGTTAAGTCTTCTGACTTTTGATAATAAATTACCCTTCATTTTTGAATCCACCTTTTCCTTTTCATTCAAAATTCTATTACATTATAATATTTATAATATATATTTATCAATATCATCTTTATGAACTGTATCATTAAACTTACTTATGACATAATTCTTATCTATCACAATTGGCTCACCGTTAGTTTCTGGAATATCGAATGAAATGTCCTCTAAAAGCTTCTCCATTACTGTATATAGTCGTCTGGCACCAATATTTTCTGCCTGTTCATTCATAAGATACGACATTTCGGCGATTTCGTCAATAGCATCTTCTGAAAATTCCAATTTTATTTTCTCAGTTGCCATTAATTCTTGATTTTGTTTAATGATAGCATTTTCCGGTACAGTTAGAATTTTTCTGAAGATTTCCGTGGTCAAGTTCTCTAACTCTACTCTGATTGGGAAACGTCCCTGTAGTTCTGGAATTAGGTCAGTTGGCTTTGATACATGGAATGCACCTGCTCCTATGAACAAAATGTGATCCGTCTTAACTGGTCCGTACTTCGTATTCACTACGCTGCCTTCCACGATTGGAAGTATATCTCTCTGAACACCTTCTCTTGAAACAGATGCTCCACTTGTAAACTCAGCTCCAGACGCGATCTTATCGATTTCGTCGATAAATATTATTCCGTTTTGCTCAGCATTTTCTATAGCATCATCTGTAACCTGCTCCATATCAAGCAAATTCTGGGCTTCCTGCTCTCTGAGAATCTTGCGTGCTTCGCTGACACGTACGTGCTTTGTTCTCGTCTTATTAGGCATCATATCCCCAAAGATATTTCCGATTGCAATGCTCATGCCTTCGTTGCTCATGTCAAGCTGATTTCCCTTTGGAGCATCAATTACTTCTATGTCGACATACTGATCTTCGAGAAGTCCCTGTCTTAGCTGCTGTCTAACCTGCTCTCTAGCCATTGCTACATCTGTAGTAGCTTCCTGCTCAGGTTCCTCTTCCTTCTTCTGTCCGTATGCTGTATTCATTAGCATCTCAAAAGGATTCTGAGGTTGCTTTGGTGCTTCCTTCTTTTTCTTGCCAGGAACCATAGCCTCAACTATCTTATCCTCGGCAATTTTATCTGCAATGTCGTACTTTTCCTTAAGTCTAGACTGCTTTGTAATTCTTATGGAGCTCTCTACGAGATCCCTCACCATTGAATCGACATCTCTTCCTACATATCCCACTTCGGTAAACTTTGTTGCCTCTACTTTTACAAAAGGGGCATCCATGAGCTTAGCTAGTCTTCTTGCTATCTCTGTCTTACCGCAACCTGTAGGTCCTATCATCAAAATGTTCTTAGGTGTAATTTCTTCTCTCATTTCTTCGGAAAGAAGATTTCTTCTATATCTATTTCTCAGCGCAATCGCTACAGAGCGCTTTGCTCTATCCTGACCGATTATGTACTTATCAAGTTCTGCAACGATTTCCTTCGGAGTCATTTGTTGAAATTTGTTTGCCATAATAACCTCCTAAAGTCTTTCAACACTAATATTGTCATTAGTGTATACACAAATCGAAGAAGCAATCTTCAGCGATTCCTCAACAACCTCTGCTGCACTCATATCTGTGTGATTGAACAAAGCATTTGCTGCTGAATACGCAAAGTTGCCACCAGATCCGATAGCTACAAAATCCTGATCAGGTGCAATAACTTCACCTGTGCCGGAAATTACCAACATGTCATCCTTATCAACGACAATCATGAGAGCCTCAAGATTACGCATACCTCTGTCAGAACGCCACATCTGAGCGAGGTCTACAGCTGCTCTTTTTAGGTTTCCACTGTGCTCCTCTAGCTTCTTCTCAAACTTCTCAGTTAGTGAAAAAGCATCAGCAACAGAACCTGCAAATCCTGTTAAAACCTGGTTGTTATATATTTTCTTTACCTTCTTAGCACCGTTCTTCATTATCGCTGTCTGACCCATAGTAACCTGTCCATCTCCACCGATGGCTATGTCATCTGGACCTCTTCTTACTGCGCAAATTGTTGTTGCGTGGAATTCGACCATGTCAATAACCTCCTAATGTTACTATTCTGTATACCCACACTTTTCGTTTGAACAAACAAAATTTTTATTCTTTGTCTTTTTTTCTAATAATATGCTATTGCATTCAGGACATCTTTTATCTGTTGGTTTGTTCCAAAACACAGTTTTACACTCTGGGTATCCGCTGCATCCGTAGAAGAGCCTTCCTCTTTTACTTTTGCGCGCTACTATATCTTTACCACAATTTGGACACTTTACACCAATTGTCTTAATAATTGGCTTGGTGTTCTTACATTCTGGATATCCGCTACAAGCGATAAAGTCTCCGAATCTTCCCGCCTTTATAACCATAGGCTTTCCACAAAGCTCACATAATTCACCCGTTGGGACATCTTCTACTACTATCTTTTCAATTGCACTATCTGCAACATCAAGTTCTTTTTTGAATGGACCATAGAATTCAGAAATTAGGTCCTTCCACTTCTGACTGCCAACTTCAACATCATCTAGACGATTTTCCATATTAGCAGTGAAGCCTGCATCGACGATGTCCTTGAAATATTCCTCCATCAAATCGTTTACGAGGAATCCTAGTTCAGTTGGCTTAAGAGCCTTCTTTTCTCTTCCTACATACTTACGCTCCGTCAAAGTGCTTACTATAGGTGCATATGTACTTGGACGTCCGATATCTTTATCTTCTAGTTCTTTTACAAGGCTGGCTTCAGTATATCTTGCAGGTGGCTGGGTAAACGACTGTTCTCCCTTTAGGCTTTCTGCCTTAAGCTTTTCGTCCTTCTCTAAGCTTGGGAGAAGCTTTGCTCCCTCATCATCTGCAGTATTATATAGTCTTCTGAAACCATCAAAGAGTAGTTCAGATCCATTAGCCTTGAATCCGTAGATTCCGTTTGCAATGTTTACCTGCATGCTGTTTGACTTTGACTGTGACATCTGGCTTGCCATGAATCTATTCCAGATTAGCTTGTACAGCTTAAACTGATCTGCTGTAAGTGAATCTTTGATAAGTTCAGGCTCTAGCTCTATGATTGCTGGTCTAATTGCTTCGTGTGCATCCTGTATGTCTTTCTTCTTATTTGAGAAAACATTGTTTGCGCTGTATTCAGCACCAAACTTTGATACTATTAGATCCTTTGCTGCCTGTTTTGCTGCATCAGAAACACGCACAGAGTCTGTTCTAAGGTAAGTGATAAGACCGGTAGTTCCTCTACCTTTTACATCTACACCCTCATATAGCTGCTGTGCTATCATCATAGTTTTCTTTGCATTGAAATTCAATTTGTTTCCTGCATCCTGCTGTAAGCTACTTGTTGTAAAAGGAGGATAAGGTTTTTGCATTCTTATCTTTTCCTTTACATCAGATACAACAAACTCACCTGAATTAAGTTCATTTATTATATTGTCATTTTGCGCTTTGTTTTCGACAATGATTTTCTTGCCGTTTGCCTCTGTAAGCTTTGCCTGAAACTTCTTGCCCTTCTTGAACTCAGCTGTAATGTTCCAGAATTCCTTTGGCTCAAATTTCTCTATTTCGCGTTCTCTATCACAGATTATCTTAAGGGCTGCAGACTGAACTCTTCCGGCGGAAAGTCCCTTTCTTACCTTCCTCCAAAGAAGCGGGCTAATCTGATATCCCACAAGTCTATCTAGAACACGTCTTGCCTGCTGCGCATCAACAAGACCCATGTTTATCTTACGTGGGTGTTTAATTGCTTCCTTTATAGTGTCTTTTGTGATCTCATTGAATTCTATCCTGCAAGCTTCCTCTGGATCTAAATCCAAAAGGAATGCTAAATGCCAAGATATAGCTTCTCCCTCTCTATCAGGGTCAGTTGCAAGATAAACCTTGCTCGCCTTAGAAGCCTCTTTCTTGAGACTTTTGATGAGGTCACCCTTTCCTCTTATGGAAATGTACTGAGGCTCAAAGTTATCATCTATATCTATTCCAAGCTTGCTCTTTGGCAGATCTCTTACATGTCCAACGGAAGCAATTACGTTATACCTGCTGCCTAAATATTTTCCTATTGTCTTCGCCTTGGACGGAGATTCCACGATTACTAGAGTCTTGTTGCTCTTTGAACTCGGTGATTTCGCTTTGCTCTTTCCTGATTTGACAGCTGCCATTTAACTCTCCTAAAACTATCCCTATCTTTTCTAAATATATTACAATTATCGCAATAAACTATGTTTACAAATTCCTATTGTATAGTTATTTCCATAAATTTGCAATGCTTACTTTCCCCATTTCACAAAAAATAAGCCCTTTCATTTCAAGAATTGTAATTATAGCATTGATTTCTGCTAGATCTATGTCAATTATGTGACGGATTTGTTCAATTGAGAGTTCTGAACCACCTTTGACTACCTCAAGTACCCTTGATTCTGTTTTACTCAGAAAAATTTGATCTATTTTCTTGTTTGATTTGCTTAATCCAAGGTCTTCAAATAATTCATCAAAATTTATAAGTGGAATAGCACCATCCCTTATAAGCTTATTTGTACCAAGACTTCCTGGGCTTGTTATATTACCCGGTATTGAGTAAACCTCCTTACCTTGCTCCTGCGCACACTCAGCTGTGATAAGTGAACCACTGCGCGATCCTGCTTCGACAATGACGATTGCATCAGATATTGCACTTATTATTCTATTTCTTACGGGGAATGTGTATCTTTGTGCTCTTGTACCATCCTCATATTCGCTAAGAAGAAGCCCAGTTTCTTCTATTCTTTTTTGCATTGCTTGATTTCTCTTTGGATAAAAAACATCAACTCCATTAGCAAGTACAGCAATCGTCTCTCCGCCATTTTCTAGACATGCACTATGAGCTTCAGAATCTATCCCTAAAGCAAGGCCACTAACTACTACGGCACCATACTCTACCGCACATTTTGCTAAAGCTCTTGCACAGCTCTTTCCATATGCTGAAGCCTTTCTACTTCCAACAATAGCAATGGAAGGTTTATCTAAAAGTGATAAATTCCCTCTATAATAAATCGGCTTGTAATCCGAAAGACATTCCTTAATCTTGATTGGATAATTTTCATTTTTTTCTTCTATCACATTAGTCATCTACCACCTCTGTCTGAATTGTATTGCTTCAGATATATGTTTAAGTTTAATTTCCTTGCTTTCGTCTAAATCTGCTATAGTTCTTGAAATCTTTCTGATTTTCACCATACTTCTTGGGCTTAGATTTAGCGCCTTATATGCTTTCTCTATAAATGCCTCGCCCTCTCTATCAAAGCTACAGTATTTAGCAATTTTATTATCATAAATACTAGAATTCAGCTTAAATTCCTCCCTTGTATAACGCTCTGATTGAAGTTTTCTAACCTTTAATACCATACTTCTCATATCTGCACTACTTAGACCCTCACTAGATATAAATTCGTCAAAATTAGGCTCGGTCACAAAAACATGGATATCTATTCTATCGCTTATGGGACCTGAAAGTCTTGCCTTATATGTAGCTAATTCGCTAGCTGTACAGGTGCACTCTTTTTTGGGACTATGAAGATAACCACATTTACATGGATTAGCGCAAGATATCAAAAGAAAATCAGCTGGATAATTAAAAACCTCTCCTCGTTTGTTTAAACAGACACTCTTTCTATCTAGTGGAACTCTAAGAGCATCAACAGCAAGCCTGTTCATTTCATTTATCTCTTCAAGAAAAAGAACGCCTTTATGTGCCATAGTAATCTCTCCCGGTCTTGGTGGATATCCAGAACCTAAAAGACTTGGAATACTTATATTTACCGATGGTCTTCTAAAAGGCGGAGTACTTGTAAACTCCTCATTTAATGATTCTCTTGAAACAGAGCGAATTACACCTGACTCTATAATTTCGTCCTGTTCTAAAGGTGGCATTATACCAGGAACTCGCTCAGCTAGCATGCTCTTTCCTACACCTGGGCTTCCAACCATCAAAATAGGATGACCTCCAGCTACCGCAATTAGAATTGCTCTCTTTGCCGCTTCCTGTCCTTTAATATCGCTGAAATCTTTACTAAAATTATTGCCACTTAAAAAACTGCTTTTGTGTTTGATTTTGTCAGGTATTTGCTTTTTGTTCACGAAATTTACTACGTCGGCTAACTTTCCAAACGTGTAGATATTTATGCCATCAACAAGCTCTGCTTCATGCACATTAGCCTTTGGAATTATCACGTTCTTGAACTTCTTCTCTTTTGCCTCAAGGAGAATTGCTAAAATGCCTTTGCATGAATTAATCTTACCATCCAAAGATAACTCACCAACAAAGCATGTGTTCTCTAATTCCCCATCAAATACCTGACCACTTGCTGCAAGAAGTGAAATAGCCATAGCAAGCTCTAGCTGACTTCCCCTCTTAGGTATATCCGCCGGGGCAAGATTTATGGTTATTCTTGACATTGGATATTCTAGACCTGAGCTTTCTATGGCCGATCTAACTCTGAGAATAGCTTCCTTAACGATGGTATTTCCATAACCAATTACATTGCAGTGAGGAATGCCTCTAGAAATACTACTCTCTACCTCTATCTTTATAGCCTTAAGTCCGTGCACTATCATTCCATAGGCTTTCATCATCAAAGTACCCCCTCTATATGGTTTAGCTTCACTTCAATTACATCAAAAGAGTATCTGTAAAACTCGCACTTATTCTCTTTGATAAATACTTGCGCAAGTCTTAGCATCTTAGACATCTTCTCGCTATTTACAGCTTCTGCTGGCTTTCCAAATCTGTCCGTTGAACGAGTTTTCACCTCGATAAAATGAAGCGTTCCCTTGTGAAGTGCAACAAGATCTATCTCCCCATATTTTTTCCTATAATTTCGTGCTAAAACCTCAAACTGCTTATTCTCTAAATAGGTGTAGGCAAGATCCTCACCTAGTTTCCCAAACTTTTGCTTATACAATGCTCCTCCATCAAAAATGTAATATATTTCCAATTTATCATCGCGCGGTATAAATGTCAAATTTTCCCATATGTGATTTTGATTTTGTGCATCAAAAAACCTGAGCTTCATCAAGCCCAGGTTTGTCTAATTTAATTCTTGTAAATCTAGGACGCTCCGAGGATTCCTCCAATGATAACACCAAGATATGTGCCGATAACATAACCGAATGTACCTATGAGCATTACAGGTCCTACAAGCTTACTCCAGCCCTGTGAAATTGCCATTCCAGCTGCTGTTGTTGGTCCTCCAATATTTGCATTTGATGCGAGGATGCAGTCTTCTAAATTAAACTTGAGAAGCTTACCGCCAACAAAGCAGAACATCATATTTACAAGCACCATTATCGCTGTAAATAGCAGCAGCGCTGGTGTATTTGTAATAATCTCTACGATTGATGCTGGAACACCGATTACAAAGAGGAACATGTAGATGAAATATGTACCGATTTCCTGTGCACCGTTCATCTTTTCAACCTTCTTTTCACCGTAGGTAGCAACTATCATTGAAAGTGTTGTAATCCAAACATACTGTGATCCAAAGAATATATTGCACATCTTTAGAACTGCATTATCTGTTGGAATTGCACTTGCAATAGCATGTGAAATTAGGTTTGATAGGAAGACAATTGTAACTGCATATGCAATATTAAATGCGATGTCTTTGAGCGAGATATCCTTGCGGCTCCAATAAGCTGCTGCCTGTGTCTTTGAGTCGTCTAGCCCATTTTGTTCAACCTCATCGATGTGTGGATGAGCAAAGTGCTTACGGAAGAAATTAAGTCCTGCAAACATGATTAATGCAAAGAAATACAATGCCATCAGTAGATTGTCTGCAACGGTTACTGCTCCTATTGTCTGTCCTGTAACCTTAAACTGAGTTGCAAGCGCTGCAAAGTTAACGCCTCCGCCTATGTATGAGCCGGTCATCATAGCCGCAACTCCAGATGCCTCTGGAATGTAATTATGCAAAAGTGTGTAAGCTAGCAAGGCACCTACGCATGTTCCCACAGCACCTATTAGAAATACGACCATCATTCGGCCGGTTTCTTTCCAGATTTTCTTCATATTGCACTGAAGAAGTAATAGCGGAATTCCTATTGGAACTGCATAGCCCCAGATGATATCATCGTACAGAGCACTATGAATAGGAATAACTCCTAGATTTGATAGCACAAGTGCCATAATAAGTGCAATGATTGCTCCTGAAATTTTAGAAGCCCAAGCGTACTTCTGCTCTAAAAAAATTGCTGTAGCAACTGATGCAACAAGGATGAATAATAGTGTCCACGTATCATCTGCTGCCACAAGAGTATCTCTACCTAGAGCACTCTTGAAGAATGAACTTAACATAATCAGGTCTCCTTTCTGATGCTAGAATGAATAGTTAAAATAATTATACATCTTCTTTTTTGAATTAACAATGCAGTTAATATTTAAAAATCCCTTTGTATAATGCAGATTTTCCTTGGATATCAGCCCAATTTTTATCTCCGTATTCATAGTGCCACCATTCAGATGGTAGATTTCCAAAGCCAGCGTCCATCATCAAATTGTATAAAAACCTTCGATTATTGCGTATTTCCTTTGCTTTAGAATCACCCTCAACATCTATGGTCTCGTAGTAGGCTGCTCTCGTTTTTTCAGTAAATGCATCAAATGCAGTTCCAAAATCTAGACATTTACCATCAGGTCCCATGATTGTCAAATCAATCGCTCCACCCGTCGTGTGAGCTGGCGGAAGCTCTTCATTTGGAATTGGATCAGCTATAAATTTAGCGATTTCGTGTTCCTGTTCCTCAGAGGTCAAATTTTCTAAATGGAACTCTTTGATTATTTTACTACTGTAAGAAATGAAAAGTTCCTTTTGTAAGGCAAATGGTCTCCATGCATCCCAGATCACAAATTTATACCCTGAAGGAAGATTCTCTGCTGCTCTATACAGCATTTCTACAACTTCCTTCCTTGCCATACAACGCTTTTCAGCATTTTCGAATCCTAGAATTGGATACTGCATTTCTATCAAAAGCTTGTCGTTTGGCTCTATATCAACTAGTGGAGAGTCGATAAAAGCCCTTCTTTCGCAATTTCCTGGATCTGCGATTACCGGGATAGGATTATCAAGGTATTTATTCATATAGGCCTCCTTAAAACTGTTATATATTAATTACTTATATCTGAATTCATCCTATCTTTCTATAAATATAGCAAAAATAAGGCTGTTTAAATTTATAAGTAACTATGTATATTATATCACGATGAAATCCATATGCTAGATATAATCCGAAAATTCTTATATATATTTTTTTAATATTTGATATTAAATTTTCCTAAGTCCTTGCAAATAAAAAACTTCCTCGCTTGATTTAAGCAAAGAAGCTTTATTTATGTACTTTAGTTGTTAATTATATAGATTTTAATGCGTATTTCTCTATTGCATAGGCTACGCCATCTTCCTCATTTGATAGAGTTGTAATATCTGCAGCATCCTTTACACAGTCATCTGCGTTTTCCATAGCTATGCCTAGACCTGCATATTCTATCATTGCTATGTCGTTTCTACTATCTCCACATACCATGAGATTGTCTTTGTGAAGCCCAAAGCTCTGAAGTATGAATTCCAATGCATCTGCCTTGCTTGTAGTAGCACCACCGATTTCATTATTTAGTGGAAATGATGATGTAACTGTAATTCCTTCAATCCCAGCTAACTTCTTTTCACAAGCACGCTTTGCCTCATCATTTGGGTAGTTCACACTGATATTTTCTATGTGATCCTCCCAGTCGATCATATGTGTGAATATATCGTCTATCGGGTTTCTCGTAGCAATTACATATCTCCTGCTTCTTGTCATAATATCACCGGAAACAATGGCATCGTATTCACTTCTGCTTATATATGCCTTGCCGTTTGCAAACATTTCAGCCCTAGCATTTTGTGATTTTAGAACTTCTATAACCTCACGAACTTTGTGTGGCTTAATGAAATTTTTATACACTACAGATCCATCGCTCAACCTTAGGACTCTAGCTCCATTTGATGTAATCACATATTCTAGGCCTTCAATTTCTGCTATATTTTTGGGCAGTGAAAATTCGGCTCTACCTGTTGCAATCACAACATGTATGCCATGTTCATGTGCTCTTTTAAAAGCCTGCCTTGTTCTCTTTGAAAACTCGCCGCTATCATTTAGTGCCGTACCATCAAGGTCAAGACCTATCATCTTAATTTCCATCGCCAGCCCCTTGCATTATAGCCAGATATTCTGTGTTATATTTTCTTACCTGCTTCATTGTTGCACTAACATCATGACCTGGATAAATTGTAATGGAATTATCCCACTTGCTGATTACATTTCTTATGCTGTCTTCCATTTCTTTCTGGCTTCCGCAATTAAAATCTGTGCGTCCAAGGTCGATGTCAAAAATAGTATCACCTGTGAAGCAGGCCTTACTTTCCTCACACATTATGCATATTGAACCATGGCTATGTCCTGGAGTATGAAGAATTTTTATAGTCTCACCTTCTAAGTCCAGTTCTTCTCCACCATACAATAGCACATCAATGTGTCCTTTATATTCCTGTGCATCCTGTGCATGCATATAAGTAGGTACATCAAATTTTGCCTTTATTCCATGGACTGCTCCAACATGGTCATGGTGCATGTGCGTCAAAAGAATTCCCTTTGGCTTTAATTCCTTGCTTTCTATATGCTTTATAATTTTTGCTGCATTATATCCTGGATCTATGATATAGCACTCGCAGCCCTCTTTATGGTAAATAATGTAGCAATTGCTCTCAAGGCTTCCCTGAACAATTCTCTCTATCTTCATATCTTACCTCATCAAATATATAAAAAACCGCAGAAAGCATAGCTTCCTGCGATTATAAATTCATCTGCGATTAAGCTTCTTCAGTAGCTTCAACTTCCTCTTCTACTACTTCTGGAGCTGGAGCAGCTGCCTTAATGCTTAGGCTGATACGCTTTCTATCTACATCGATATCAAGAATCTTTGTATCAACAAGCTGTCCAAGCTGAAGTTCTTCAGCAATGTCAGAAACTCTCTTGTGAGCAACTTCTGAAATGTGAACAAGTCCGTCTAGACCAGGCTCTAGCTCAACGAATGCGCCGTATTCCTTGATCTGAACTACCTTACCGCTTACAATCTCACCTACCTGGTACTTATCGTTGATAACGCTCCATGGCTCTGGTGTGATCTGCTTTAGGCCAAGTGAAATCTTGCCCTTCTCCTGGTTCATTGAAAGTACCTTAACCTGAACAGTCTGTCCTGTCTCAAGTACTTCCTGTGGGTGCTTTAGCTTACCCCATGAAATTTCTGAGATGTGGAGTAGTCCGTCGATTCCGCCGATGTCTACGAATGCACCGTAGTCAGTGAATCTCATTACTGTACCCTCAACGATGTCACCTACGCTGATGCTATCCCAGATACCTGAGATTAGCTTCTGCTTCTCAGCAAGAAGAATAGCCTTGTGTGAGAATAGTGCTCTGTTTCTCTTAGCATCAACTCTTGTTACAAGAACATCTAATGTCTGTCCAATGAATTCATCTGCATTCTCGACATATCTATCTGAGAGCTGAGACATAGGAATAAATCCTGTAACTTCCTTGTATGCTGCGATTACACCGCCATTTACGGCTCTTAGCACCTTAACTGTTATTACCGTCTTATTCTCATGAGCTTCGTTGATCTCTGCCCAATGCTTGCTAATTTCTAATTTCTTCTTGGACAGTAGGATGCTTCCGTCACCGTCATCAGTCTTTACGACCTTTGCCTGGATCTCGTCGCCCGGCTGAAATAGATCAGTCAGTTTTTCTCCTTCCTCAAGTGTGACTTCTTCTACGGGAAGAATTCCGTCTTTCTTGCAGCCTAGGTTTACAATCACTTCTCTATCAGAAACCTGATGTACCTTTCCGTCTACAATTTCGCCGTTATGTGGGAGTCTCAAAGATGCATCAATTTCATCCATGAAATCCGCCATTGTGGTTTTTTCTGTTTCGCTCATGTTGGCAATAACCTCCTTAATTACGCTTTCAGGTGTTGAAGCACCTGCCGCAACTCCTATTTTATTATATTTTTGAATTTCTTTCAATGGTAAATCACTAATATTTTCGGCAAAAAACGAATTATTGCAATGTTTTTTTGCAATTTCATATAATTTCTTCGTATTCGAGCTCTGCTTGTCACCAATAATAATCATCGCATCGACTTCCTTGGCTAGTCTCTGGCATGCATCCTGTCTGAGACTTGTAGCATTGCAGATGGTATTTTTTATCTCTAGCTTACAGCCCTTTGCTTCTAGCGCATCGATTATTGACTCAAAAAGCTCTTTTCTTATAGTCGTTTGGCAGACCACAAGATACTCTCCGCTTTCTACTTTTTCGACCTCGTCAGGGCTGTTAATAATATATGCAGAGTTATCGCACCATCCATTGGTTGCAATAACCTCCTGATGATTTGCATCCCCTATGATGATTATCTTTTTACCTTCTTTACAAGCACCATTTACAATTGTGTGTATCTTTGAAACAAAGGGACAAGTAGTATCCACATAGTTTAGGTTAAGCTCATCCATTCTGTCATAGAAAGCCTTTGGCTCACCATGAGACCTTACGATTATTGTATCGCCCTCTTTTGCCTCATCAGGCGTTTTGATAATGCGAACGCCATCATTCTCAAGCTGGCTTGTAACAATTTTGTTATGAATCAAAGGCCCACAAGTAAATAAACTTCCCTTGCTACTGCTAGCTTTGCTCTCTTTTATCTGGTCCTGTGTTGTCTCAAGGGCCTTCTTCACTCCGAAACAAAATCCGGAATTGTCTGCTCTAATTATCTCCATATTTCTTTCTTAACTCTTCTAAAAACCTTTTGAAATTTGCTTCCGAGCCATTTTCAGATGGCTCATAATATCTCACGCCTTCTGCATGAAGATTATCAGGCAAGTACTGCTGCTTTACATATCCGCCATAATCATGTGGATACTTGTAATCCTTGCCTATGCCCTTATCTCTTGCACCCTTGTAATGTGAGTCTCTAAGATGATCAGGTACCATATCAGTCTCCTTGTGTTTGATATCGCTCATAGCTTTATAATATGCCATTACAGAGCGGTTTGATTTAGGAGATGAAGCTAGCATTATTACAGCTTCCGCTAAGTTTATCGCAGCTTCAGGGAATCCTACCATAAGCGCAGCACTTACACATGCATGAGTTATACTTATAGCTGAAGGATATGCCATACCTATATCTTCACTAGCTATGACAAGGAGCCTTCTACCAATCATCTGTACATCTGCACCCCCATCTACAAGTCTAGCAAAGTAATATATTGCCGCATCAGGGTCACTTCCCCTTATCGATTTTTGAAGTGCTGAAAGCAGATCATACTTATCGTCTCCACGGTCGTAAAAACCTATTTTTCTCTGCATTGCTTCAGATATATCCTCTGCAGTTACAGTTTTACCGTCTTGATGATTTTCAAAGACGAAGCCAAGTGTATCAAGTGCAACTCTTGCATCTCCATTTGATAGTTCTGCCAAAACATCTATGGCCTTGTCATCGTATTTAACATCAAGATTTCCTAATCCTCGCTCCTTATCATTTGCAGCACGCAAAAGAAGCGTTTTGATTACCTCTTTATCAAGACGCTTGAACTCATAAATATTTCTAACCCTGCTCAATATCGCGTTGTTTATTGCAAAATACGGATTTTCGGTTGTACTTGCGATGAACTTAATTACACCTTCTTCTAATGCCTTTAGAAGCGAATCCTGCTGAAGCTTATTCCAGCGATGAAACTCATCAATATAGATATAGCTTGATTTTGCCTCTAAACCATAAAATCTAAGGCGTGCTCTATCTAGTATCTCCTTTAGCTCCTTAGTTCCAGTCGTACTTGCATTTATCTCATGAAAATCACTATCGAGCTCTGCAGCAATTAGTCTGGCAAGAGTAGTCTTACCCGTACCTGAAGGTCCGTGAAATATTGCTGAACCGAATGTTTTGTTCTTTATTGAATTGTATAGCAACGATCCTTTGTACAAAAAGTGCTGCTGACCCATGAATTCGTCTAAATTCTGCGGTCTCATCTTTGTTGAAATTGGAATCATAGCTTAATCGTACACGAAATCATGCTATAAAGCAATAGTGCGACTTATTTTACCCTGCTCGCTCCTCCATATGTTTCTTTTATGTGCGTTTATCTTAGCCGTAAAATCATCTACTGTATCAGACTTATAAATTAAGCTTTTTAGAGATTTTATTTCTGTATCAGCCACTATGCCTATGAACTGTTTAAACTCGTCTAGCAAAGCATTTAAACTCTCTAGGACTATCTTATTTAGGCTATTCATATCATCTAGACGCTCTGTACTTGGTATGAACATGAGTTTAAACTTCTTTTGACTTTTGCTATAGTAGATATAATCTAGGCTGATTCTATATTCATACGGAAATACATATCTATACATCGATTCATTTATGCCCTCAGTTAGCTGTATCATCATATCCGCTATATCCCATGCCTCTAGTGAAGAATCCCTTAGATATTCTTTTAGGTTTGCATATCCATCAATATTTACAAAATACTCCTTGACTTTAACTTTACTATCATCTCTAATAAACTGAAATTTCATTGGCAGAAAAAGTCTATGTATTCCTGACGATAAAATTAAAGCCCTATAATAATCTATCTCTGTTATTGGCTTTATCAAAATATTATTTTTCACATTATCCTCCACATATTGAGCAGGCTGAGTACCCCCTGCTAATTGCCTCTCGCTTTTGTATCTTCTCGTAGTATTTATCTACGCTTGGACAATCACCGCGGTGATAGACCTCACCGCTATTGAAAAAACAAAATACTGCTTGATTTCCCTTGTATCCCTTCTTTTTGCATATATCACACTGCTTAAACCGTGATTTTATTGCTGGTGTAATATACACCTTTTCACAGGCTGGATTAAGACATTGACAAGATTTATTGTGGTACTTTCTACCTGACTCTGGAAATATATATACTTCCTTGGAATCCTCTTTTTTATTAAAACTATCCTTGTCGCTATCCTCATCTAGACTAGCTCCCGTAAATGTCCTTGACCTTATTTTCATATCCATATCAAGGCTTCTAATTGCAAGCGGAACTCGCTTAGAAAAACTAGCATCTATGTGAACTGTTATTAGGTCTTTAAATTTGCCATCGCTATGCCTATATTTATATTGAGTCACTTGAATAGGATCTATGAAATGGCTTTCTTTATTTAACCTATTATTAAGTCTAACTTGGCCAATTAGCTTGTCATTATAAAAGTGCGCTCTTATATCACTTGACCTTAGCTCATCACAGGCTGAATATACGGCATTTTCCCATTCCGCCATCACGGGTATCAAAGATAATAGCATTATTATTGCGATTATAAATGGAGGAAACACTATGCATGCTTCTAGAATATATGCACCCCTTTTATTACTTATCATAGATTTATTTTGCTTTGGTAAAGCTAGTCTAATATTCTGCACTGAAATTATGCGTCCTCCCATTTACATCCATGCTGTAATCAATACCCGTGTAATGACTTGAAATACTGAAATTTCCATAATAACAGTATTTCATATTTATCTCTATCAAATCCATCATCCTTAGAAGTCTATTATCCTTATTTGTTAAAAATATCATCGCCTGAAGATATTCGTTATATGTGTTCCCTTTTTCATTATCTTTGTCTATATACTCAGGATTTGGATTTGTTATTATCGATTTTAAATTGACCGCCCATGAATCATCATCCTTCATCAGAGGCACCTTCTTGCCATGAACAAGCAGGCTATAGTCGTTTACGCTTTCTGCATATGCCCACGCAGCTATTAGTGCCTGCTGAGTTGCTGGCGCTGCAGCTGGCGACGAGATAAGCTCAGCAATTGTTAGAGCAAGATCCCTCATCTGTGGATTTTGATTTATATAAGCTATGTTCATCGCTTCTCTTATTGAAATTATCCTGTTTCTTGTGCTTTTTAGATTTCCTTCGTCTGAAGCTTTACCTGCGAGTATATACTCTAGCTCATACTTAAAGAAACTATCATCATCTTCACTTTGTGAAACTGCACTTTGGAAGTGATTTTTCATGTATTTCATTTGTAGAAGTTCATCTTTGCCGCCCTTTAGCACATCTTTGATATCATCTATCTCTTTAATCTTATTTATAAAGTTACTTAGCGAGAAGCTGCTAAGTCTTCCTTTTGATGGAAGTCCTGCCACTATAGCATCATTTGAAATCGTTCTGTCTGACGGATTATAAACATCTAGCTCGATATCCTTAAATTTCTTTTGTTTATCTGCTACAGCAGCCTTATTAACTTGCTTCTGAAAATTATCAAGCTCTGCTAGGGAGTATCTATATAGACTGCTATTGCACCCCTCACAGTCTATATATCTCTTCCCCTTGAAGGTAATTTCGCTAAGCTGGTTAAGCTTATCGTCGACTTCGGCAGGTGACTTGGCTTTATATGCGAATATTCCATATCGCTCATAAAGCTTGTCTGTATATTCACCTAGGATTGATTTAGCCCATAGGTGTCCCAAGCTTTCTACACTTGAATTTATAGCCTTTGCCCTTGTCCCTCCAATAAAAAGCGTGGCTAATGATATTATTGAAACCGAAAAAATCATTACGAATACGCTAACCATACCTCGCTTGTTTCTTACCATCTCACTCTTTTAACCCCTTTACAAAATTCCCTGCCCTAACCAAATCTGCTTCATTTATCAAATATATATCCGCATAAATATCCTTTCTCAGCAAAACTCTTGCAGCTCCACTTATTAAGGATGAGTCTTCTACTTTATATTTTTCTTTTTTAAACAGTGAAGAGCTCGTTTTTGCCTTATCAAGCGATACCTTATGTAGCTTCATTTGCCTATCGGCATGACCGTAAAAAAACATCATTGCATAAATCATGCTTACAATCAGAAGTATCAATAGCGGAAGCACGATTGAGGCTTCTACATACTCACCTCCTTTTTTATTCATTAGCATCATAAGTGCCTCCCTAAGCGTTTAGATCTGCAAAAGTTGTATTGATAAACTCTGTAATTTGCGATCTAAAAATGATGCCTAGTGAAATTGCTAGAGCAATCAATATTGCTACCTGTACCATCTCCATTCCCTTTTTGTTTCTTAACATTTTGTCCCCCTAATTTAGAATTGTATTACAGCAGGTGCAGCTGTGATGATTATAAGTGATAGTAACTGTAAGGCTAGAGGTAGCGAGAGTTTCAGCTCTGCAAGCTTAGCATTCTCTTCTGCAGTTTTAATCCTTCTCTGCCAAAGATACTCCCCTTCTCTAGAAAGCTTTTCTCCTAGCTCAGTACCTTTATATTTACTATCAGCAATCATTGCTGTAATACGCGTTAGTTCTTTGATTTTTAATGACCTAGATTTTTCTCCGAGTATTTCCATCTCATCTCTTCCGCTAATCAACGCAAGTTCCTTTGCATCACTAATTAACTTAGATAATTCATTGGGAAATTCTTTGCTATATCCGTCTATCACCTTGCTCATCGCATCATCATATACCATTCCGCAATTTAGAAATAGCTCAAGCTTTGTTCCAAAGGCTGGTAAATTTCGGATTATATCATTTCTTTTATGCTGAGCCTCTTTCTTTTCCTTGTCCTTTTCACTCCTGTAGGCAAAGAGCATCACCATTGGTGCTGCTGCCATTACAATAGCGTAGTTTGTCTGCTTTGATCTAATGCTCCAATTAAGCCTAGTTCCATCATCTAACTGTTTAGGTAAGCTTATCATCTTGTTTGCCTTTGTATTCTTTTTTAGCTTTCTTATGATGTCTGATAGTTTAAGCTCAAGGCTCTTGTCAACAGCTTTATCCTTTTTAGAATCCTTCTTATTTTTAACCGCCTTAAGATATACTGTTTTGCTTGCTTTATCGCTACCATTTGTCGCTGAAACCCTTATCTCCTCGCCTTCATTATTGCTATTTAGAGTTATTCCACTTAGGTTATCTCTGCTTCCTCTTATGCTGACAGCCTTCCTAGATCCAAATACAAATGACATCATGCTTATCCCAACGGAAATAGCTATAACTAAAATCAAGAGCCTTTTCTTTCTCAGACAAAACTTGGTAAATTCAAATCCATAAATTTGTGATTTTATTTTGCCTGTACTAAACTTCAATTTTACATATCCTTTCTGATAGAAAAATAGCTGTAACTGATATAGAAAGTGCTAGCAGCATTATTATTTTTCCGCCTACGCCTTCGTACATAGGCTTTATATAACTAGGAGAGCATATCCTGAGAAACAGTATTATTATCACTGGAATCACTGCTATTACTCTGCCTTCTATAATCTTTTGTTTGGCTAAAAGCTTAATACTATTTTCCATCTCTATCTTCTCACCAATAGTCTTTGCTGCGGCTTCAATAGCGACTATCATATCTCCGCCACTTGATGTACAGCCTCTGTATACCTCTGAAAACAGCTTTATGTCTTCTACTACACATCTTGCTGCAAGATCTTCCCAGAGAAAAACCGGATCACTAGCTGTGCTCTCTAACTTGCTACACATATCCTCAAGCTCTCCTAACATTATGGAGTCCTCATCAAAAATCTCTCTTAGCTTTTTGCACCCATCCTTCATTGCTGACTGCATACTTGAACCTATCGCAAATGAAGCACTGAAGCTGTACAGTAACTCCTTAAATTCATTTCTGAGTCTTATCTTTCGTTTTGCTATCATATAGCTCATATATCTTTGCGATGCAAAGCCATAAGCTATTGGACTTATTACTACGGTTATAATTGAATTTATATAAAGTAATCCTGCAAGTAATAAAAACCCTACTGATACCATAACCAAAGCAAGTCTCTCCTTATTGCTTAGCTTGTACTTGTTGTAATCCTGTATCATTTATCCCTCTTAATCTAAGCTTAATATCGTCGCTGAGCAAATTATCAGTTCTAACAAGACTCATCTCATCAGATAGTTCATACAGCGGATTTAGAACATATTCTCCATCTCTATATCCTGTTAGCTCATTTACCTCTATAATCTTTCTTCTTCCACTTGGAAGTCTCTCCATATGTATCAAAATATCAATGGCTTCACAGATTTGCATTCTTATGGCATCAACCGGAATCTCAACAGCTGATAGATACATAGCCTCTATTCTCCTAAGCATTCCACATGTTGAATTTCCGTGTCCAGTTGAGAATCCACAGTGCCCAGTGTTAAGTGCTTGAAGCATGTCCAGAACCTCTCCACCTCTTACCTCGCCAACCACTATCCTATCTGGTCTCATTCTAAGGCTTGACCTAATAAGGTCTGCCATATTTATTGCGCCCTTTCCTGCACTATTTGCGTTTCTACACTCCAGTCTTACAATATTTGCTATGTTGTTTAGCTTAAGCTCTAGTGAATCCTCTATTACAATTACTCTTTCGTTTTCTGGAATATAGTCACTTATAGCGTTAAGCAATGTCGTCTTACCAGAAGAAGTACCACCGCTCACAAATATATTAAGACCTCCTCTTACCATAGTCCTTATATCATCTGCACATTCAGCACTAAGTCCGCCTCCACTTACCATCTCGTCTAGAGAAATCTTGTTGTTACCAAACTTTCTTATGCTTAGGCTCGGCCCTCCTATTGCTATATTCTTCATGACAGCATTTACTCTAGAGCCATCCTCAAGCCTAGCATCAAGTATCGGCTTAAACTCATTAATTTCTCTGTGAACTGAGGCAGCTATCCTCCTTATAACATGCTCTAATTCTTCTGTACTATCAAAGCAGTCATCTACCTTCTCAATACGTGAATCCACTTCTATAAATATGGTATCAAAACCATTTACCATTATCTCATTCACATTGAGGTCAGAAAGATAGCTTAAGCTTCCGATATCACCTCTAAGCCTTCCAAATATGCGATTTATAAGAAATATGATATTGTCTATGGGCAGATCTTTAGCATCCTCTAAAACAATTTTCTCAATGCATTCCTTTGCCATGTTATCATCTTCAATTCTATGCTCCATCAAAGTATTGGTTGCCTTTGCCAAAAGCTCCTCATACTGCTTTCTATCAAACTTAGTATTAATATTCATCTATGCTCTAAGTATCTCCTCTAGAATGCTCTCTATCTCAAATCCATATTCATGGTCAAAACTTCTAAGTGATAAATCCCTACAAAATGGAACCATAAAAGTCTTATCTTCATCGGTATTTTTCCCTGTCATATCGATGCTAATTTTATGTGTTTTAGCTCTTGGCGTTATATATTCAGATAGGAAATCGCAATTTACAAATATTGCATTATCAGAGCTCTCTGCAATTTCTATCGCCTGCCTACTAAGGCTTGTGCCTATATCGATAATCAAATATTCATAGCCCTTCTCATGAAGCCTTTTCCTTATCTCATCTATCAGCGAGGCATCAAAATCATCAAGCCTTCCGTTTATCAAAGCAAGATTAAAATGACTTATACCGTGACTTTGATTTAAAAAAGAATCTATATCTAAATCCTTCCTCTGCTTAAGAGCATACATAAACTTAATAGCAGAAGAATCATCAAAATCTACGCATTTCTCACTCTTATCTAGACTGCCTCTAAGAAATTCTATAGCTCTATAATTACTGTGAGAGAGACTCAAGTATGCAGTCTTAATCCCAAACCTCACACCCATGATATAGCTAAAGGCCAGGGCGCTGGTGCTAGTGCCACAATAGCTCTTTTCTGATACAAAACTCATTAGTTTGCATTTGTTAAGTTCTTCAGTCCCAGGTTTTACCTTATATCCAAAAATAAATCTAAGCTTCTCAATAATTACTACAGAGCTTGAGTAGATATATAAAGTGCAGGCATCTGCTAAAAGACTCTCATCATCAGCATTCATGCTAAGCGCTGCATATCTTGTGTATTTATCTCTATCATGTATATCAAAAGACAAAGCAATACATCCCAGTAAAACATGCTCTGGTGGTTCCTCAATATATACATTAACCCCATCACAAAGGCAGAAACTCTTAGCTAGTCTGCTAGTAAACTCCCTGTCACTATGTTTAATATATAGCTGCATATTTTCCATATTTTCCCATCTCCCTTACTGAAAGTCTAACTGCTTCCCCATAGACGGTCAATACCATTTTTTGGTAAATCTCGGTTTGTATTTTCAGCTTGATATTTGAATTTATGCACGAAAAAACTCCACTGCCTTGCAGTGGAGCTTGATTTATACTTGTTTATCTGCTTATTTATCGCTTGATAAATATCTGAGCTTTGATACAAATAAAACCCCTGTTAGTTAAAATACTCTACATAAAAACTCTGTTGTCTAGTCCTATTTAGTCAATTCCTTAACTGATGATGCAAGTCCTGCAATGCTAGCAATCTCAGATGGAATAATAATCTTTGTTGCCTGTCCATCTGCTGCCTTAACAAATGAATCTAGGCTCTTAAGAGCAATAACCTCTTGGTTAGGCTGCGCTTCAACGAGCATTTTGATACCATCAGCTGTAGCCTGCTGTACCATTTTGATTGCCTGTGCTTCACCTTCAGCGGCGCAAATTGCAGCCTGCTTCTGAGCTTCTGCTTCTAAGATTGTTGCCTGCTTCTTAGCCTCAGCCTCAAGGATTGTAGCCTGCTTGTTACCCTCTGCTGTGAGGACTGCAGACTTTTTCTCACCCTCAGCTCTAATGATCGCTTCACGACGTTCACGCTCAGCTCTCATCTGCTTTTCCATGGCTCTCTGAATATCTCCAGGAGGCGTAATATTCTTAACTTCTACACGGTTAATCTTGATTCCCCAAGGGTCTGTAGCTTCGTCTAGGACTACTCTGATTTTGGAGTTGATCGTTTCTCTACTTGTGAGAGATTCATCAAGCTCAAGGTCACCGATGATGTTTCTTAGTGTTGTAGCTGTTAGATTTTCGATAGCGTCCATTGGGCTTTCTACACCGTAAGCATATAGCTTAGGATCTGTAATCTGGAAGTAGATAACTGTATCGATTTCCATGGTTACATTATCCTTAGTGATTACCGGCTGTGGCGGGAAGTCGATAACTTTCTCCTTCAGTGAAACCTTCCTTGCAATCTTGTCGATTAGTGGAATTTTGAAGTGAAGTCCTACCTGCCATGTCTGGTGATAAGCTCCTAGTCTCTCAATTACATATGACTTTGCCTGAGGCACGATTCTTACATTGCTTGCGATTACTGCTACAGCGATCACAATGAATATAAGTCCAATAAAAATTTTTAGTATCTCTTCCATTGCAAACTCCTATTTAACTAACTCTCTTACAATAACTTTAACACCTTTTATTTCAAGAACTTCGACCTCCGCTCCTGCTTTGATGACATCGTCATCGTTTTCGGGCATAGCACTCCATTCCTGTGTACCTACTCTAACGCGTCCATTTCCATCAAAATATATATCCGATATAGCTTTGCCACGCTCACCTATCAAGGTCATAGTATTTGTCTTGTATTCACCGATCTTTAGCTTTTTGACAAATATCTTTCTCGTGAATGCGAGAAGAACTATCGAAACGCATAGGAATATGACAAATTGTAGCCAAAACTCTGCACCTAGTATTCCTGCAATCAAAGCAGCTATGCTTCCTCCTGCAAACCAAATGGTTGTAAGACCAAGTGTTATGGCCTCTATAATCACAAATGCTAGTGCAAGCACAAGCCAAAATACGACTTGGCATACGGTTGATTCAAATATAAAATTCATACTCACCTCCGCAAGCTATGCTTGAATGCCTCTTTCGCTAAGTTCCTTCTCAATCTGCTCAAGCTCGAGTGGTCTCTTAGTCTTCTGAGTTGTAGTCTTGATTGTTGGCCTATCTGATAAGAAGAAGCGCTTAACCATCTTGTAAGCAGGCATACTCTCATTAATCTTATCTAGGTCTTTATCAAACTGCTTTTCTAACTGTTCAACAGTTAAATTATTCTCACTTAGGTACTCTTTATTATATACTACTTTCATCCACAAAACCACATCGTTTTGGCGGTTTCTAGAGAATAGCATACACTCATCTACATAAGGAAGAAGTCCAACTAAATTCTCTATTTCTTCAGGGAAAACATTCTTTCCGTTCTTCATTACGATTACATTCTTCTTACGTCCCATTAGCCATAGGAAGTCATCATCATCAAAGCGAGCAAGGTCGCCTGTGTGGAACCATCCATCGACGATAACTTCTTTGGTTGCAGCCTCATCATTGTAGTAGCCGAGCATTACATTTTCTCCACGAACTACAAGTTCTCCGATTCCGTTTTCGTCTGGACTATCGATTCTACCCTCAACAAAAGGCATTAGCTTTCCGACTGAACCATGTCTTATATTAAACTGAGATTCGCTGGCAATTGTAGGTGCAGTTTCTGTGAGACCATATCCTTGAACCGTAAGAATACCAAAATCGTTCATACCTTTTGCTACGACTGGATCAAGCGCTGCCGCACCATTGATAATAAATCTTATTTTGCCACCGAGCTGATCGATTATAGACTTAAATACCTTACGTCTTATGTTGATACCAAATTTCTCTGAAATAGCGCAGATTTTGAGTGCTTTTTCGATTTTGCCACCCATGCCCTGCTTTTCTGCGGCTTTGATAATCTTGCGATACATGTTCTCAAGGAGTAGTGGAACTGTCATCAAAACAGAAACCTCGTATTCCTTCATGTTTATCAAAATATATTTTAGACCATCAAAGAAGGCATTCTTCATTCCCTGAGATATGAAAGTAATCATGCCCATCATTCCGTAGATATGATGAAGTGGTAAAATCATGAGGTTCACATCATCTGGGAAGAATTCCTCTTCGAGGTTCATGCTGTAGTTTACAGACATGATGTTGCTGTGCGATAGCATAACTGCCTTTGATGCAGATGTCGTTCCCGATGTAAATAGAAGGAATGACATAGCTTCTGGATCTATAGGCGCCTCAGTATACTCAGTATAGCCAGATTCTACAAGTTCCTTACCTCTATCTAAAAGGTCATGTATGCAAAGACCTCCCTCAGGTGCAAAGTCCATACCTATTGCAACCTTAAGTGAAGTATTACCCTCGTCCATGATTTCCTTGACAGTCTTGTAGCTCTTCTTGTCGCAGAATATTGCTGTGCATTCACTTCTCTGAAGAAGTCCGATAAGCTCATCCTTCTGAAGCATTTTATCAAGCGGAACAACTACGCCAAGTCCACATGCTGTCGCAAAATATGATAGACACCAGTGATAGCTATTATCTCCCAAAACTGCAAGTCTTGAGTTGTTATATCCAAGTTCCCAAAGAGCTGAACCTAGATAGTTCATCTCATCTAAAAGCATCTTATATGTTGTATTTATATAGCTAACCTCTTTGTTGCTTCCTCTTACTTTTGTTACATACGCAACTCTATCTGCATACTTTTCAGCAGAGGTTTTTAGTAGCTCCCTAAGATTCTCAAATCTATGGAATTTCTGCTCTAGACGCAGCTTTCTTTTATTCATCATTATTGGCTTTCTCCTTATTTCATTTAAAAGATTCCATTTGGTTTAAGATTATCATTATTAACAGCCTATGTCAAATTGACTACATAAGTTTGATGTGATAAAGTTAATATAACTGATGTAAAAATCAAAAGAACAGAAACGAGGCGTTTTATAACATGAAAAGAGTTTTTTCCGGCGTACAACCTACAGGCAATATTCACTTAGGAAACTATCTAGGTGCACTGCGTCAGTTCGTTGAATTACAGGAGGACCACGAGTGTCTTTACTGCATAGTTGACCAGCATGCAATCACCGTAAATCAGGACCCTAAGGAGCTTAGAGAGCATATACTTGACGTTGCAGCTTTATACCTTGCAATTGGAGTAGATCCAAAGCGCTCAATAGTATTTGTTCAGTCAGATGTTCCTGCTCACACAGAGCTTTCTTGGATTTTGACATGTAACTCATACACCGGCGAGCTCTATCGCATGACGCAGTTTAAGTCAAAGAGCCAAAACAAGGAATCTGCGCCAGCGGGACTTTTGATGTACCCTGTTCTCATGGCAGCTGACATTCTTTTATATGACACAGATGTGGTTCCTGTCGGAAACGACCAGAAACAGCACATTGAGCTTTGCAGAAACATCGCGACAAGAATTAATAATACAAGAAAGAAAACCTTTGTGATTCCAGACGGAAGATTTATGAAGGAAGGTGCTAGAGTTATGGCTCTTGATGACCCTACTCAGAAGATGAGTAAATCTGCACCAAATGTTCACAGCCGTATTTCTCTACTAGATGATGCTAACAAGATTAAGAAATCAATCATGAAAGCTACTACAGATTCTGAAGGAATCATCAAATTCGACATAGAGAATAAGCCAGGTGTAAGCAATCTTCTCAATATTTATAGCGTGCTTTCAGGCGAGACGATCTCTGATATAGAAGCAAAGTACGAAGGTAAAGGCTATGGCGATTTTAAGAAGGACCTCGTAGAAATAACTGTAAACGCCCTTGCACCTATCAAAGAAAGATATGAACAGATTAGACATTCAGATGAGCTTATCGAAATTCTAAAAGATGGTGCTGAAAGAGCGAATGCGATTGCAGACAAAACTATGAGAAGAGTCAAGGATAACTTTGGCCTTGGTCTAAAAAAATAGATATATTTTATATCAAAGATAAATAGCAAAATAAAACCTCTACATGCTGTAATTAGTGCCGTAGAGGTCTTTTTTGGTATTTTATTTCTCTGTATTGTGCTTGGTTACATGCACTGATTTTATCTCATAGTGACCGTCTTTTCCCTCTGGATTTCCAAAGTGGAAGATTGTCATAGTATCGCCCTTCTTGAGCTCTACTTTCTGAGTAGTCTTTACATAAAACACATCCTTGGAGCTATATTCATCCTCGTCACCGTTATAGTTGCACTTTAGGATGGTCTCTTCCCCCTTGCTCTCATGAGATACATATTTCACCTCTGTCTGATGAAGCATTTGAGCAAAAATGAAAAGCCCTAGTGAAATTGAAAACACTACAACTGCAGTTACTATTCTTACCTTTGATCCTCTATCCATCGCGTTCTCCCTAAATTCTATGGTGCGCTCAGAGGGGATCGAACCCTCGCCACCACATTCGGAGTGTGGTACTCTATCCACTGAGCTATGAGCGCAAGCCTCTACTCCGAGTAAAATAAACGTTCTTGTCTATATTACCACAGCAAAAGCTAATTTTAAATATTAAACTTCGTATACCTTGTGCTCCACATTTCCAAAAATATCTAAAATATTTATTGAAATTGGTGTCTTATCAGTCTTAAAACTGCTGAAGCATGTCTTAAGCTTTCCGCCCTCACTCACTTCGATAATCTCAGGCCTATGCACGCTTCCATCATAGTAAAAGTCTATACTCCACGCAAGAATAAGACTTAATGGATTCTCATCTATGAGAGTTTTTATCTTCTCTATTTCATCTTCTTCAAGCTTGCTCTCTGCCCTGTTAAGCTTTATGCTCTCAAGCTCAACCATAATCTCATATATTCCTGATACATCGTTCTTATCTGAACAAATATTTACTTTTGACTTTAGAGATGAAGTCCTTGGCTTTTTCGTATCAAGTATGGTAAAGCTAGCGTTTTCTTTGAAAAGCCTTGCCGTTGAAGTTGCAATTGCAAGCTTTCCGATGTCGGCTATGATAAAGCGCCTATCTAGCTTTGATGCTGCAGCACCAACAGTTCCACTTCCACAGAAGAAGTCGGCAACTATATCGCCCTCATCTGTGAATGCCTCGATGATTCTATTTATTAGCTGCTCCGGCTTTTGGGTTGCATAACCCGTGCGCTCAGCCGAAGTTCTTCCAACCATATCGATGCTCCAGACATCTTTCATGTTTACCATGGTATACCATCCGATGTCGTCCTGAAATTCCTCAACACCTTTAAATCTATATGGCTTAAAGCCTCTGTTATATGACTTTTCCTTTTGTGGTCTAAACTTGAATTTCTTTGTCTTTGAATAGATCAAAATATTATCGTGTTTGCGCGAAAATCTTTTGTTAGTGCTACCGCCGGACTTATAGTTCCAAATTATCTCGTTTACGAAGTTTTCACTGCCAAAAATCTCATCGAGCAGAACTCTAGCATAATGAGACGCATGCCAGTCTAGATGAAGGCAAAGCACACCATCATCACTGAGAAGTTCTTTCATCAAAAGGAGCCTTGACGCAAGCATTTTTAGATACTCGGACATTCCATACGACCAGCTATCCTTATATGCTGTGTGCTTAAAGCTCTTTTCTCCAGCCTGAAGCACCGCATCGTAGTCAGCCATTGAAAAGAATGGCGGATCGACATATATAAGGTTTATCTTTTGATTGAAGTTTTCATCAGCTATAAGACTTCTGATTACTGTCCTATTGTCACCTTGAATCAGAAGATTGTCGCTAGGGCTCTTGCTCAAAAGTCCCTCTGGCTTAATCTCCGCTCTAAGGTAAAGCTTCTTTGGTGAAGACTTCATACTCCTTTGATACATCTGACTTCCAGACCTATATATTCTGTTGATTTTAGCTAATAGTCCCATAGGATTCCCCCTGCACTATAATCAAATCACCTTGCAAATCACTCCGCCGCCGTAAACAATGTCACCATCGTACATTACAGCTGATTGACCAACTGTTATAGCCCTCTGCGGTTCATCAAAGATTACTCTCACCCTGTCATCTGAAAGCGGTATAACCCTTGCCTTGTTTTCCTTCTGACTGTATCTAACCTTTACATATAGAGTCATTTCTTCAGTAGGTGACTCGCAGGCTATCCAGTTGAAATCACAGGCTTCAAACTCTTTCTTGAACAGGTCTTCATTTCTTCCAAGAATAACTTTATTGTCAATAATATTCTTTTCGCAAACATACATAGGTTCCTTTAGTGCAAGTCCAAGACCCTTGCGTTGACCTATAGTATACTTGATAATTCCCTTATGTTCACCTAGTACCTCGCCGTCCCTATCTACAAACTCACCATGCGGATATTCCTTGCCTCTATATCTTGTTATGAAGCTGGCATAATCGCCATCTGGAACAAAGCAAATGTCCTGGCTGTCGCGTTTTCTCGCATTGATAAAGCCATGCTCCTCAGCTATACGTCTCACTTCTTCCTTGTCATCCATCTCGCCTAGTGGGAAAATTGTATGTGCTAGCTGCTCTTGAGTTATGGAATATAGAACATAGCTTTGGTCCTTATTCTTATCTACAGCCTTGAGAAGCTGATATCTTCCCGTTTCTTCATCAAAGCGTACTCGTGCATAGTGACCCGTTACGATGTAATCCTGACCTAGCTCCTTAGCTCTCTGATAGAGCCTTTTAAACTTGATATACCTATTACAATCTATACAAGGATTAGGAGTCATACCCTCTTCGTAGGCATTTACAAATCTCTCTATAACCTCGTTTTCAAAGTCATCCTCAAAGTTAAAAACATAATACTTAATCCCGAGCTTATTTGCGACATTTCTCGCATCTTCAACATCGTCAAGACTGCAACATGTGTTACAGGCCTTTTTGCCTATCATCTCGTTATCATAGAGCTTCATAGTAACTCCTATGGTTTCGTATCCCATACTCTTTATGAGAAATGCTGAAACGCTGCTGTCTACGCCTCCACTCATGGCAATCATAGCTCTCTTGTTTTCTCTATTATCTATTAATGGTGTTATCTGATTCATAAGCTTCCTCTCTAAGCTTGGTCGACAGCCTATTAATGAATTGTGCTGTCATTCCCCATATCACTATGCCATCATACTCGTAAATCGGTATTCTCATAGTGCCTCTCCTCCACTCGTAATCTGGAGGTATTCCCACCTTATCGTATGGGAATTCTCTTATATTTGTTTCGTATTTTTCTCTATAGAATTCAGGATCATTTTCGACAAAATATGAAAGCGGTATCAAATATAATTTTTCTACTTCATCCTTTTCTATCTTTATCCTTTCATAGCTTGCCTCACTTATCTCGGCTATGAAGGAATAAATGGTGAAATCGGCCTGTCCATAGAGGGTATCTCCTTGTGCCAGTAGCTTGATTTCGCTGACAGGAACGCCGATTTCTTCATTGCACTCGCGCAGCGCCGCCGCCTGCGGCGGCTCCCCGGCCTCAATGCGTCCGCCGGGGAAGCATATTTCGCCCGGCTGCGAAATATGCGCGGCGCGCTTCTCTAGGAGCACATGCATCTTACCCTCTCGCTCCACGAGAGGTATTAAAACGGAGTAAAAGCGATGCTCCTTGACAACGGCCTCGCTTTTATATCCTTTGAAAAAATCTCTTAAATCCTCTGAACTATACATATATATTCTCCTGCGATAAATATCTAAATCGCATTATTTTTCACTTCATAATGTACACATAAGTGCTCTATTATTAACAGTAATAAGTATATCATATTTTGATATGTAAAGTGTATAAATTCCGTTCTCATCTCATCTCAGGGTATTTTAGATAGCTCGTAATTTGACAAGCACATTTTGATGGGTTATATTTTATCTATTCAAATCGGAGGTACATCATGAATAACTTAGACCTTTTAACAAAGCACCTAAACAAAATTTTTGAAGAGAAAAACTTTCCCGGAGTCAGCGTATGCATTCGCGGTCCTGAGGGAATCGTATATGAACACGGCTTTGGCCACATCGATATGGCAAAGAGCAGAGAAATTAACAAGGACACGATAATGGGCATAGCTTCCATGAGTAAGTCCATGACTTCCCTCGCCTGTGCAATACTTCAGGCAGAAGGAAAGCTCAACTTCTCAGATCCTGTGACTGACTACTTTCCTCAGTTTCGCATTCCTGGAACGCCAAGAGAAAGCGTTACACTGAGACATCTTGCTATGCATACAGCTGGAGTTCCACCTATTGCACCACTTGAATGGTCAATTGTAATGAATACTCCAGGAAGAGATTCCGAATACGAAAGAGAGCTCAAAAAGAGTGCTCCTAATAAGATGGATACGATAGAAGATATCATCGATTTCATTGCAAATAGCGGAGCTTACGAACCACTTGGTGCTCCTGGAGAATATATGAGCTACTCCAATGATGCCTATGCTATTTTGTCTTATGTAGTGGATAAGGCTGCAGGACAGAGCCTTGAGAGCTTTCTTGAGGAACGTATATTTAGGCCTCTTGGCATGACTAGAACCGTGCTAGACCTAGATGGTAGCGAAGCTAATAAGCTTGGAAGTGACGGTAATATTACGGAGCTATTTGAAAAGGACGAAGACGGCAACCTCTACTCCGATAGAGTATGGTCAGTTTTACCGCCATTTAGAGGCTGTGCCTGCGTAAAATCAACAGCAGATGATATGGCTAAATACTATCTTATGATCGCTCAAAACGGCGTTTACGAAGGAAAACAAATAATCCCTGCTGAAGCTGTTGAGATTCTTATCGGAAGAGAGTTTCCTGAGAGACAAAGACCTTTCTACTGCTTTGGTCTAAATAAGAGACTTATGGCTGACCGCGTTCTCTGTGAACATGCAGGTGGCCTTCATGGAGTTTCCACAAATGGTGGCCTAGTAAGAGCTGAAGCTAATCTTCCTGGCTATGGACTTGCAGTTTTGTGTAATGAGAGCGAAGTATCTACAGAGAATATGTTCTACGCATGCTATAACCTAGTTTTAGGGCTAGAGCTAGACCTTGTTCATCGCTGGTTTATCCCTTCAGGCAAGAAATTCCTCGATCCTGAAATGATAGTTGGAAAATACATATGTAGAGAGGCAAATCCTGCATATAACATAGTTACACTTACAGAAGACTTTGAGCTTCACGCAGAATATCAAGGCGAGCCACTTGAGCTTCACCTATGCTACGGCACCCTTTTCAGTGCAAGAACAAAAGATGACCCAGATACCCATTACACATCCATGGAATTCTTTGTCAGAAATGGTAAGGCCTGGGGCGTTAGATGCGGAACCCGTATCTATCAGAGAATCGAAGAATAAATAGGCACTCTAAATTATCGTGTGGGTGATTTTCACCCACTTTTTTTATGCGTGTGGGTGGACTCTAGATTACCGTGTGGTTGCAAAAAATCCCTCCATAACAGGAGAGATTTAAGAGAAATGATATTCAGACTTTTCCTGAATTATCTAAAGCATAGGGATGAAATCTTAAACTCATATCTTAGACCCTATGATGATAGGAAACTATCTAACTCATTCACTGAAAACGTTAACGGAAAACTGCGTATTTATTTGGCAGTATCTAGATTTTAATCGCTTCAAAAAGAGAATGAGCATTCAAAAAGCGCTTCAAGCATTTGAGCTTGAAGTACTCTTGATTTCATTGGTACCCACACAATAATTTTGAGTTCGCTTTTTCAAACTCAATTTTTTTATCAAAACTCAATACTCAAAATATGTATCAACTCTAGAAAACTATATCATAAAGAAGCGTTTAAAAGAGTGTCTAAATCGCTTCCACTTCTGTTGGTCGATGTAATAACCTTTGTCGCTCTTTATTACAACACCCTCCTTTAACAGCAATGAAAGAGTTCTGAGGTTAACCTCTTTACTCCCCAATACCATGTTCTCGGACAGCGATTGACTTTCAGAAAATGCTGCTTTCTCATAAAACAATTTCGCAATTTTATTTTGTCTTCTTGTGATAACTTCTGCTCCAAATCCCATGATTACATTGCCTCCTTAACCATTAAATAAATCTATTAGATCATTTTCCTGTATTTTTATATCAATTCCTATGTATTTTTTCATAGTATTCCTCCTTCTCATTAACTGAAACTAATTTATTTCGGTAAGCTTTCTCTATTAGATGAACTTATACTCCTATTGTATCATTTTTTTGTCTGATTCCTATCATTTACACTTTTTTCCACAAATATTCCTATCATTTTCAATCATCAATCTGTCTAAAAATGGCTTATCCTCAACTCTAACTACTATTAGCTTTTGTCTCCAATCTACATTCCCTACAATATGGATTATAGTCATAGTTTATACATGATTGATCGGTATATTTTTTCTATTCTATTTTCAAATTCAGATAAAATGTTTCGTTTGTTTTCTCATTTACTATTTTCTAACTTTCCTCTATTATAATCTCTTTAATGTTTATTTTCTTTCATCTAGTACTTAGTAGAACAGGGATCATTTCTTTTATGGCTATCATATACATTATAACCACTCTAAATAGTATAATAGAGGACATTCCAATTTCATAGGATTTTCAATTTCACAACATATTTTCCGTTGTTTTTTTACAGATATTACACTGATTACAAGCTGAAAACAGATTGACAATACTTGACATTTTCTATATACTTTTTCATACAATATGGTAATTTACAATTCATGTTAAATAAAGGAGGAAACTATGGCAAAAATTTTATTTAGTCCAAGTAAATATGTACAAGGTGCAGGAGAGCTTGCTCGATTAGCAAGTCATATCGAATCGTTGGGCAAAACTGCTCTTATTATTATTACTGAATCAGGTTTCAAAAGAGTTGGTGAAAAGATAGAAAGTAGTTTCAAAGAAAGCAATTGCAGTATGGAGGTTTGCCATTTTAATGGAGAGTGTTCTGAAGTAGAGGTAAATCGTATTATCGATAAATATGTTACAAACGGTTCTTGCGATATTATTGTTGGAATCGGTGGAGGAAAGATTGTTGATACCGCAAAAGCTGTTGCATACTATACTAAAAAACCCGTTGTTGTATGTCCAACCATCGCATCTACAGACGCTCCATGTAGTGCTTTGTCTGTATTATACACAGAAGAAGGAGTATTCGATAAATATCTCTTCTTACCTCAAAACCCTAATATGGTTATGATGGATACCGAAATTATTTCAAAATCTCCTGTAAGACTTACCGTGGCAGGAATTGGCGATGCATTGGCAACCTACTATGAAGCTCGTGCTTGCAAAATAAGCGGTGCAACTTCTTGTGCAGGCGGCAAAACAACTCAAGCTGCTATGGCGCTTGCTTCTCTATGTTTAGACACTCTGTTAAAAGAAGGATTGAAAGCAAAAATTGCTTTGGAAGCTGGCGCTTGTACAGAAGCGGTTGAAAATATCATCGAAGCGAATACACTATTGAGCGGAATTGGATTTGAATCAGCTGGACTGGCAGGAGCTCATGCAATTCATAACGGTTTAACTGTATTAGAAGAATGTCACCATATGTATCATGGTGAAAAAGTTGCTTTCGGAACAGTAACACAGTTAGTTTTGGAAAACGCTGAAAAAGAAGAAATTGAAAAAATCTACAAATTCTGTATTGAAATCGGACTTCCTGTTACATTGGCTCAATTAGGAGCAACTGATGTTACAAAAGAACAACTGTTAGAAGTAGCAAAAGCTGCTTGTGTTGAAGGTGAAACAATTCATAACATGCCTTTTGAAGTAACTTCTGACAAAGTTTATAACGCATTGATTACAGCAGATGCATTAGGCAAATATTATTTACAAAAATTTGCACAATAATTTTTGCATTATATCGTAAACAACACAATGTTGTGTTTCTCAAAAAGAACTACACTCTTTCTGCTTGAAAGTCTGTAGTTCTTTTTTCTTGTCATAAATTGTATTTTTTGTCCGAATAACAAGAACGATACATAATCTTTTTTTCTCATTTTTTTCATAAAAGCTTGTATCATTCGAAATGTTAAAACTTATGATGTCTATAACTTGACGAATATAAGGAAAATCGGGAAACAATAAGCTATAATATTTCACTTCATCCAGTATTCCATCAAGTCATGGATATGCTAGACAGAGAGCGTTTTGTCAAGTACCTTTTTTGATTTATTGACGCTTTTATTTTGAAAAAATAAATAAGAAAAAACAGCAAACCTTTGTGATTTACTGTTTCTAAAATTGTTCTATTCAATTAGACAAACTGGGATTTATAGTATGCCACTTGGTATATGCAGTTGTTCATAACATTTAATAAATTTATCTAACCATTCATCCTTGTAATTTAAAATAATGCTATCAAAAATTAAGCCAAAATCATCTGAAACATAGGCTGCCAAATCATCAGAAAGTAATTTTTCATAAACTATTAAGAATACCTTTTCTCTAATCTTCATATTATCAGTTATTGTAGTTCTATTTTTTAATTCTTTGATTTCATCATATACTCTTATCCATTCACTATCAAATAGCATATCTTCTCTTCCTACTAACAACTCATCAAGATTAATATTTTCATAATTTATCATTTTTAAATTATTTAGTAGTTGCTCCATATGAATACCTCTATACAAAATTCTAATTTTTATTTATCTATTTTAGCTTTTTTAGTAATTCTACAAAAGGTACTTTATTATTATCTTTTCTAAGCGAAATCAAACTAAAAACAGAATCAACATCTAAATCAAACATTACGGATTCCAAACTAATTGTCATAAAATAATAATCTACAACCTCTTTACTAAACTCATTTTCTAAACTACTCCATAAATTATTCGGTAAAATGCAAAAGGCTAAAGTATCATCACCAAGACTTTCAACAAACCATCTTATTTCAAAATCTTCCTTTATGATTTCGTTGAAATACTTTATAGTTGTACCCCTTTTACGGATAAGATTTTCAAAAACGGATAGCAAATTTTCTTTGGATGGGAGGGTTATAAGTTTCTGTTTTTTCTTCTTTTCCAATTCCCCTTATCCAATTTAGTAAGGCTTTAATTCGTCTTGAGATTTCTCTTAAAATCATGTTTTGATGTTTGATTTATCGATTGATATTTCCTCTATCGGTAGCTATACCTTTCTTCTCCATTTGGGTAGCTGATACGCCTAAATGGTCGGTATTTGTTCTATGCCTTGTCTTTGATAGGAACGGTGATCTACTTTTTCCTGTATGCTATTTTCTTCCAAATATTTGTTTGTAATGTCTGCCCATGCTTTTCGCCAATGTTCCGCTCTGTCTTGTTCGTTCCAATCTACTGTATTGATTTTTCTTGTTTTGTAATTGCCATTTTTGAGTTTTACTTTTTCTCCGTTTTCATCAAGGATATATTCTTTTTTTGATTTTGCTCCCCATGTTGTATCTTCATTTAACGGTCGCATGGTAAGTAGGATATGTGTGTGTGGGTTTCCGTCATTTTTATCATGTAGTGCAATGTCGGCACACATACCAGTACTTACAAAATTTTCTTTTACATATTCTCGTACAAGATTTATCTGTTTTTCTCTGCTTGATTCTTTAGGTAATGCAATTTTTGTTTCTCTTGCAAGCTGTGAATTTTTACTTTTTTCTATTTTCTCAACACTGTTCCATAATACAGAACGGTTTGAAAATTCTTCAGGTGCATTTTGCGGTAATAGGATTTCTGTATGGGCTATTCCGACTTTTCTTGTAAAGTCATGGACTATGCCGTCATATTCATTTTTTATCTTTTCGCCACTTCGATAGGCGGAAGCTGCTACCATACTTTTGCCTTTTCCTCTTGAGATAATCTTTATGCAAAGATGGTATATCGCCATAAGAGAAAACCCCCTTTCGTTTTTCTGATACTTTGATGTGGCGATGGATAAGACTTCCAAAAGAAATCGGATAGCTTTTTATCCGATTTCTTTTGGAAGTACACAAGGAGTAGGAAATTTATTTCCGTAGGGGAGTGTAGCTCCCCTGTATCAGCGTTTAGCTGATATGCTCTTTGCAAGAGCCTTCGGAGAACGCACACACCCTTTAGGGTGTATAAGTGCGCCCTTGTAAACAAGGGACTATTCCTCTGTTTCCATTTCTTCCTCTTGGTTTTCTATGTTTTCTTCTTCCATCTGATCTCTTTGCTCTATGATTTTCTTGATTTTTTGATTGACTGTTTCTTTGATATTTGGAAATGTTATTAGCTGATAAAATTCATCTTTTGTAAAGTCTTTGCTTTCGATAAAGACACTTTCAAAGACTGCTCCTTTTTCATAAAGGCGTCTATCTCTCTTTTTTCTCTCCTCCTGTTTCTGTTGACTGATGAGTTTTTTTCTTTTGTTTTGTAACTGCTTGATTTCTTCTTCTGTCATTAAAATTTTTTCGTCTATGTTTTTCATTTTCTGTTTTCCTCCCTTTCAAATTCTAAGCAACAAAAAAACAGTAAACCTTTCGATCTACTGTTTCTCAAATCTATATTTCCTTATTTGAAGCTATTTTCTATCATTAGTTGCACTTGTCCTAATGGAATATTAAATATTATTCCATAAATAGACATTCCAAGTAATAATATTGCAATAAAAACCCCTATGCCATAAAGACAGCCGTTGCTAACCTTAGCTTTCTTAACTTTTATATTTATAAAACTATATATTAGGAATACTGTAAGTATAAAAGCCAAAATATAATTTGGTAACATATTCATAATAAATTACCTTTTATTTACAAAATTTATTCCAAAAATCCACCCAGCTACCATGTACTTCTCTTTGGTCAATGTAGGTAAAAGTATCTTCGTCATACCAATCATGGTTAACTATATCCTCAATAGTCTCAGGAACAAAAAAGTTGAAAAATTCTTTCTTGAATGAACTTCCATACTGTAGATAATATGCACCTACTATCTTTGTAAAATTGGTTTTCTTTACATCTTGTGGTTTATACAAAAGTGCTTCTCCAACCTGATTTAAATCAGGGCTCACTTCAAGAAAGACTAAACTTAAATCATTTTCCTTATAGCCCAGTATAAAACTTCTGTACTTATAGGAAACAGTACGAAGTACTGCGAAATTTGCTCCGCCTATATCTTCTGAATAAGCGTAAACTATTTTATATTCCGAACCATTATCTACTTTATTATCAAAAATTTCTCTCATGCGATTTTTGTTTTCATCGCTTTTTGCTTTATCTAACTCAATCGTTTTCTTGCCTCCAAACAAACCAAACAGTCCCATTCTATCATCTCCTATCTTTTTTTAAGTTTCTACTTAGCATTATAACATTTTTTGCATGGTTTTGTCAGGTAATTTTTTCTTTTACAACTCATAGTTTTACACATATCATCAAACGTATTAAGGGTTGCATAGAACTAGATATTGAAAAAAATGAAAATGTTAATACTAAGCAATCTATTTTTCATTCTTTCTGTCCCGATTGTACTACCTTTAACAGCTTATCTTGAAATGTATCCTTGCTCTTTTTATCAAAATATATCTCTGCTACAAAGGTCTTTCCATTTATCTTTTTTATCATAACGCCATTCGGTTTTTGTGGCGTGGCTAGTTCTTCGTTGGTCTGTGTTTCACTGCTCTGTACTTTTTCATTTTCTGCCATTTAGTCCTCCTTTCGACTTACAAAAAAAGATTTCCTGTATTTAGGAAACCTCTTTTCATATTGGTTGATATTTGATTTTAGGTTGTGGCTCGTAGCTTCTTTCTTGCTCTGTATTCCCTTGCTTTTATCCGCTCGTACTCTCTGAACTTTTCAAGATTTTTAGCTCTGTATTCTTTGGAATATGCCCTATGATAAGCTCGTGATTTTTCTTTCTTTGCTTCTTCGATTTCTTCTCTCATCTGTATCATTTCCTGTTCTGTCGGCTCTATATCTTTTGTGAGTTCATTTTCAAATTTTCCGATATAGTTGAAATACACTTCTATTCGCTGAACGGCATATTTTGCTCTTTTTACATCTCGCTTATGCACAATGATTTTGCTGATAAATTCATTGATGGCGGTAGGGGTAAGTTCTTCAAAGTTGGAATAGCTTTCTGCCAATTTAATAAAGTTCTTTGCTCTTTGGTTGGCATTTTCAAATTCGGATAAGCGTTCTTCTATTTTTTCCTGTTCCGCTTTTAAGCTGTAATATTCTCCTGCATACTTCCTTGATAGTAATTCATAGCGTTCCTTCTCGATATTTCCCAGTGCATTATCTTCATAGAGTTTATTCATCACTCTTTCTATCTGTTCCATTCTGTCTGTAATTTGTGGGATACGCTTTTTCTGTTTTTTGATTTCTTCGGTCTGTTCTTTGGCAAGGCTGTTTTTTATTAAGGCTTCAAATTCTTCTTTATTTTCTAATGAAAATTTGGCTATCTTTCGCAATACCTCTGTGATATTTTCCATAACATCATCAACATCAATACGATGTGGAGAATGGCATTTGGGGTGTTTGGTTTTGCCTTTGGCGTATTCACTGCAATAGGTTACATGCTGTACTTTATTATTCTTGTGTATGGTGCGTATGTGCATTTTTGTACCGCAATCTTTGCAATACATCAGTCCGGATAAGACGTGAATTTCTCCGTCCCCATCCGGTCTTTTGACGGGTGCGTTTTTTAATACCCGTTGTACATTTTCATAGGTTACTCTATCTATGATTGGATCATGCACATTTTCTGTTATCTGCCATTTGCTTTTATCTACATAGTGGTTTCTCTTATCCCTGTAATGCTTTTCGGTTTTGAAGTTGACTACATCGCCACAATACTCCTGTCTTTTCAGTATGCGTGTTAAGCTTGCTTTGTTCCAGTTATAGCGGTTTTCTTCATTCAGCTTTCTGTTTTTCGCCGTTCCTCTGTCTTGTTGTTTCATATAAAAGGTCGGGGTTAGTATTTCTTTTTCTTTCAAGTAAACAGCTATCTGATTGCGGTTTTTTCCCTCCATAAATAGCGTGAAAATGAGTTTTACCACTTCGGCAGCTTCTTTATCGACGATCCAATAATCTTTGTTCTCAGGGTCTTTTATATAGCCGTATGGGGCTTCTGTTGCTACGGGCTTTTCACTTGTTCCTTTGGTCTTAATTCCCGTTTTAACTTTCTTGCTGATGTCCCTTGCATACCACTCGGACATAATATTGATAAAGGGAGCAAATTCCAATGTGTTTTGGTCTTGGCTGTCTATACCGTTGTTGATGGCAATAAAGCGTACATTGTTTCTTCTAAATATCTCCATAGCGTTTCCCACTTGGAGATAATCTCGTCCCCACCTTATCATATCTTTCATAATGACAATGCCGATTTTTCCGCTTTCTACATCGCTTATCATCTGTGTATAGGCGGAGCGGTCAAAGAACCTACCGCTTTCATCATCGTCGATATAGTGGCGAATGTTCATCAGCTTGTGCTATCTTGCATATCTCTCTAAAAATGCCTTTTGATTTACAATACTGTTGCTTTCGCCACCGTCCCTATCCTCATCACCAACTGAAAGGCGGGAGTATAGCGCTGTGATTTTATTTGTGTATTCTATCATGGCGTTATCCTCCTTTTTGTGTGTCTATATATCACTCCTGTTCAGTTAATATTATGCAACCCACTACACCAGACGGAATAGTAACCACTAACGATCAGTATAATAATCAAAACAACTCTACGTACAACACTCCAGTTGTCGTAGAGCTTTTACCTACTGCAGTTACGAATAAAAATAGGACTAAAGACAGGACTATTAGAATGACGGTGATTTTTTTAGTGATGAGTTTTATGACAATTATACCGGTACTCGGTGAACATTATGTCGCAGGCTTTGTTAGTGTTGCATATTTAATCATGCCAGATATTATACGTAACATTTTTATAATTTATAACCTGGCATTGTCGCTTATTATGATTAAGATGTGTGTACTTAGGCAATATTGGGTAACAAATGAAGTGCTAGGACTGGTTTCAAAGATAATTATCTTGCTGATATGTACGATATTTACATTTGTGTTTGCATATGTGCTCTATGGTTATAAGATTGATTCTATAAACAATAGTGATTCCATAATAACTGTAAGCAAGGATAGTGATAAGGCGCTTGCGGCTTTTACTGCCGCAATGATGACGCCAACAATATCTATAAATTTATATATTATTATTTTCACAATTTACTTTTCTTGGGCTATACTGTCTTATTATAAAAAGTCGAAGTCTAACATAGAGAAAAAGTAGACAAGCCTTCCCTTTCCATGGTATAATCCATGGAGTTACGGCCCTATCGTCTAGCGGTTAGGACACCAGGTTCTCATCCTGGCAACCCGGGTTCGATTCCCGGTGGGGTCACCAAAATAGTTAATTTATTAAAAAACATCTACATGAAGGTGTTTTTTTAATTTGTGAAGTAATATGCTTCAATTCTCAATATTCTTCAACTTTTCGTATAGACACATACTACAAACGTATGTAGATGGTCTAGTTGACGATATATATGACCCCATAGTTAGGGGTGGTCTAGAGTTTATAAAGTAACAAATCCACCTCGTCCCATTTCTCAACCACTGTGGTCAAAGTATACATAGCGATGGTTTTGGCATTGTCGTATATTTGTTTTGATGTAAGCTTCTTTAAATCTCTCAAGTTAAAGAGGTCAATGTTGTTGGATTCGCCGCTAGCTATATCATGTATCGGATTTTCCGAAGTAATAAACGCATAACTTATGTCCGTGTGATAGTGTCCGCCACCAGCAGGATATGTGTGAATTGCGATCGGTTGAGGATGCAGTTTCACTCCAGGCAATGAAGCAAGCCTATTGTAACGCGGTTGCAACAATCTCAGCTGGTTTTTGTCGTAGCCAGATTCTTCGGCTATTTCCCGTAAGACCGCTTGCCATGGTGTCTCGTCCAGCTCGACATGCCCACCAAACTGCAATAGCTTGTTTAGCTTGCGGTGCTTATGTAAAATAATCCGAGGCTCAGTGCCCTCTGTTATTTTCACGAGATATCCGCTAACGCATATATCGTGCTGACCAGGCTGGTTGTGTATATGAGGCATACTATAAATTTTACTTTAATTGTAGCGTGCGGTCAAAAGGATGCGCAAGGGTAACCTTTAGGGCGGGCAGGTTATAAATTGCGCTGCATGTGAGACGCCGTGGAAGTCTATAGAAGGACACTTTTTATTATTCTACGTTGATTTTCATGGGCGAATACGACCTTGATAGGTTTGTACGAGCTGTATAATTGGGACGGTACGTGAAGTGAATGTGTATATGGACTTATCACTTGAGCATGCTTCTAGCAAAACTCCTTACTGAGTCAAATGTGTCATATTCATCTATTAAACTCTTCCTTGTCACCCATCTAACATCGTGAACTTCCTTATACTGTGCGGTAATCTTGTCAGAATCATCAGCCTCAAGAGCAAATACCATATCAAGATGGATATGTTCAACATCTTTCTTGCTTTTTGGTATAATTTGATACATCAAAGCGTACGGTCGTGGAATTTGCGCCTCTTTTATACCTTTTAGGGCTAGATCGTTTTCATCATCTTTTATCGGTATGGCCATTACGCCAGTTTCTTCGTAAACTTCGCGTATAGCTGCCTCATGCGGAACTTCGTTGTCTTCAATATGACCACCAGGGGGCAGCCACTTATTTAAGCCTTTATGATGGATAAGTAGCATTTTGGTACGGTTTTTATTAACAGTATATCCTGTTGCGGTAAAATGTTTTTTATGATCTTTAGTATTTTTGAAAATTGCTTTCATTATACGTTTGCCTCCATACTTTTTACTGATTTGACTATTAACGCTAAGTCGTCGCTCGTTAAACCTTCGTGTACTATAGGCCAGTTAAGTGCTTTTTTATTGATTTCAGCCATCTAGATAATTTTCCCAAATTTCCTGTAAGTCCCTGCTAAACCCCGGCAAAAGCTGCTCGTTTTCGGCGCGGTTTTTGATAAATTCGTAGTATTTTCGCTCTTTTTCGTGGATGTCGCCCGCAAAAAATAGCTTTAGAATTTCATCATTGCCTTGTATGTCTAGCTCTTTATATATACTGTGCGGTGAGTTACTCGCCGCGTGTGCATTCGCCAGCTGCTCAATAAAGCCGCGGTAGCATTTGTACGCCTGCCAATTTTCGCCGCGACGGCGGTGCTTGATGTAGCGCAACGAGTCCATCATCACGTCGAAATAATCGTGCTCGGCGCGTGGTTCTGCCCATTTTTTGAATTCAATGCTAGGCTTCTGTGGTTTGTTGTTTTTTAAAATGAGTCTAGAGTTTGGAAAAAACTTGACCTCACTAGGTAGCGAAAACCCAATGTCAATTTTATGAAACGGGCTCATACCGCTCAGACAAAAAGTTCGGGCAATTTCATGTTCATCATTCTTAATCGTGTAGACCGCCCTCAAGCCAAATTTATCCGCCAAACTTTTACGAGCGTAGGCTTCGGCGGCGACTGGGTGCGGCGAGGTAGCGGTTAAGTCAATGTCAGAAAGTTCATCGCTCTTTCCTATTGCTCGTGAGCCAAAAAGATGTAGTTCGGAAATGTGGGGGTTGTCGGTAAGCACTTTTATAACTTCATCTAATGATGTATGGCTATCTCTCATAGACCCTCTCTAACGTAATAGTCTCTCAGTTTGCTTTATGTTCATCTTATCTCTGCGTTGCTGACTTCCGTTTTTGTTACGTTTACGAGCGTCATATTTAAAATACTCAAGACCGTATACTGTTTTATTGTATTTAGTGTATATGTCTGGACTCTCGAATGAATGCCAACCACTTAATATTCCTTCTGCTTCATTCAAACTCAAGCCTAGTAGAGAGTATTCTAAGTAAGAAGACTTGTTGTCGTGGTGTAGACATTTTCTACGAATATCCTCAGCTTCATTTTTCATTGCGTCAAAATATTTTTAGTCGTCACTACTCATTTGCTTGACGACTTCTATCAAATTCCGCGGCGTAATGTCAGCCTTAATCAGATATCCGTCGACGCGACTCATGACGGATTTACGCGAAGCCTCGTCCTGCTCAAAATTGGTCATAATCAAAATCTTACTATTCGGAACCAAATCGACATTGTTATTTCTTAGTGCGTCTAAAATCTGGTCGCCGCGTTGCTCTGGTAGCATCAAATCTAAGATTATCA